>Ga0129307_1000687_pt1 | contig 47860 bp, 50 predicted proteins | sample P1105metagenome_FD_94437 | JGI IMG/M metagenome (GOLD analysis project Ga0129307, IMG submission 94437) | Capybara group fecal microbial communities from Wisconsin, USA - P1105 metagenome | ecosystem: Host-associated > Mammals > Digestive system > Large intestine > Fecal | place: USA: Wisconsin...
CGGATTTGCTGATTTTTCCGCTTTGCTCGACGACAGCATATCGGCTTTTTGCCGGAGGATAATATTTAAAAACATCGAGCGGATATTCGCACGCATGGAATCCCGCTTCGCATGCTACTGCTTTGTCCGTCTCATATTCTTTTCCAACTTCATATTGGAATCCTTTGCATTGCATGTTTGCGTCCATACCTTTGTAATTCATGCGCTCCTCCATTTCTCAGCCGCCCCGATCACCTTATCTGCATACTCCCGGTCTCCGGTGTCGTGGCCTGCGTTGTACGCCGTCAGGGCCGCGCCTGTGTCTCCGTAGCGGTCCAACAAGCTCCCAAGGTGCTCCGTGCCCGTCCGGATGTTTTCCCCCGCAGTGAGGTCGCTGGGAAAGTACTCCGGGTTGAGCTGCATAAGTCCATAGCAGCCCGCCGGGCTCACCGCGTCCACGTCAAACCCGCTCTCCACCTCGATCACGCCAAGCGCAAGCGGCGCCTCTACGCCGCTCGCCTCGCAGGCGTCCAGCAGAGTTATGTACAGCTCGCCCGATAGTGGGGTGGGGTTGATAGGCTCTGCCTCTAATAATTCCCGCGCCAGTGCGGGCCCGTCTGGGTGCTTGTCCAGCGTGTGGGCGATGGATGGGCCAGCATCCAGCGCGTAGACCCCGCAGCAGGCCGCCAGGTAGATGGCTGGGACCAGCGCAAAGCAGATAATATCCCGGCGGGAGATCATACTTTGTACCCCCCAATTGCAAGCCAATCCTCTGGGCTCACCTTAATGGCGTGGGATACCTTCCGGGCCATATCCAGTGTCATCACACCGGGGTCCCGTTTGTAGTTAATAATGGCGTTTCTGCTGATTCCGAGGGATTTACAGAGTACTTGGTCCTGGATGCCCGTATCTACTCTATGCCGCCGGAGCGCCATAGCCAGGACCTCGTTGCACTTTTTGGTCTGCTCTGCCTCCCGTCCATCACTGGTGAGCGGCCTTATCTTCGGCATTGTGGTTCCTCCTTTCCGCTTGTCCTCCCTCCTGCCACGTGGTATGATTTGGGTGGTGGAAGGAGGTGATTGTAATGCTGGAATTGACCCACGAGGAATGTCGCGAGCTCGAACGGCGTGTCGCTAAAAGCATGGTGTTTCTGAACTCCGCCGGGACGGAAGACTCTCTCGCCTCCGTCGTAGCTCGCGTTGCCACTAGGGCCACAATCTCGACTATTCGGGAATATGAGAAGATGCTAGTTGAGAAGCAAGCTCGTCAGCAATGTGTTGAGTAATATCGACTGCTTCCTGATTTCGCTGGCCTTGTAGTGCAAGTACGAGGTCAGCGATTTCTTTTGGGGTTGCCTTGATTGTTAGCTCCATACTGTCTCCTTCCTAGCTGGCGTTGGGGACACGTTCCAAATAGTCCGTTTTATCGGACAGGTTATGTGCTAGGCTGATCCTGCTCTCGAATGAGTAATTCGACTGCGCCTCGAAACCTCTCTTCCACTCCCTCCGGTTCCCGGTGTCCGTTGAGCACCATGCTGACATACTCAGGAGTAATACCAAGCTGTTCCGCAAGCTGCTTCTTGGAAATATGGTTTAGGTGCATTTTGCCAATTACGTCCGCAGTCCATTGTGCAGGCATACGAATTGTCCACCTCCCCTCAAAAGATGTTGCATTTCATGAACTTCTGTGGTATTCTTTTCTTGTGAAAGATTAAGAACTTAAACGCACCCCCAATTGCTGTTTGGGGTTACAAGTTCATGTTCTGCAACTTACGATAATAATATACTCCCAGAACATAAACTTGTCAAGGCAGAAATATTATGTTCTTGAACTTTGTGCACATAGCACAATTTTATGGGGGAGATATTATGTTTTACGACGTGTACCTTGAGCTGTGTGGAAAAATAGGCAAAAAGCCCAGTGTCGTAGCCGCTGAACTTGGCATAAACAAATCTAATGTAAGCAATTGGAAGAGTAATGGGTACACGCCACGAGGAGATACGCTGAATAGAATTGCGGACTATTTTGGCGTTACCACCGATTATCTTCTCGGTTCAGAGGCAGAAAAAGCCCCCTCCGAAAACGGAGGGGGCGGTGTCCCACATGCCAAATACCGCGAGGTATTAGCAGGATCAGGTATTCGTATTCTGCTGGATGCCGATGCGAAAGTCAGTGAAAGTCAAATTGAAGATATTGTAGACTTTATCAAATTTCAACAACAAAAGTACGGGAGATAAGAGGTACAGACGTTGAAGTATTATCGGGATGTCGATTATTTCATTATATTTATGGACTTCCCATGTATGGGTGTCCCTGGCGCAATCGCATCCAATAGCGACGGAACCGCCAATATCTATATAAATACGCTGTATTGCGAAGAGAAACAGCGCCGAACTATCAAGCATGAATTGCGGCACCTGGTAAGGAACCACTTTTACATAGACTGGATGACTGTGGAAGAAAAGGAACTGGACGCATGTATACTGGATGACCCTAACTGCACCTATGACGATGAATTTTTATGGGTGGAATATGTCGAGGAATATGATACCGCCAGCGGTGGAATCGGTTAGTTTTTTATAAGGCGAGGTAAAAACAGAGAGAGGCGTGTCATGTTATGAGAGCAATGCGGAGCGTTTTAATAGTTCTGGCAGCCTTCTTCGCGCTTCTGGCTTTTGCGGCCGGTCGGTTTGCGTTTGATCCGAGTATGCCCTCAAGTGAGTCCTTACCCAATTTAGTGATGTTTATCGCGTGTGCATTCCTTGCTGTTTTCTTTACTTATAGAGCTTTCTGCTCACCGAAGAACTCCAATCCTCCTAGAACGAATCACACCACCAAATACTATCGGATGCCCACCGTGCAAAAACCTTTAAAGCAACATTATGAACCTGTCGTATATGTTGAAACTGATCGCGATGAGGCTGACTTAGAGATTGGTTGTCATCACTCCTCAGGTATGGATTTCCCGCAGGTCAACACAACGACCACGGTGACAGATGACCAAGGCTTGAGTATAAAATCTGATGTTACGATTGAGCATGGGCTCTCTGCGTTTGGTGGTATATACAATGCCCCCTCTTTTTCATTACACCCAGATTTGGATGGTTTAATTTGGTTTTCAGATGGCCCGCTAAAGAATTACTTCCCTCAAAAGCACACATATGAACAAGCTGGTTTTTTGTTTGAGTGTGAGGCGCTAAAGGAACCTAGTGCTCTTCGAATGCATCTGCCCATTCAGCCTCCTGCGGATCCCAATTCTATTCCTAGTCCTAGTTATTATCCATCTTATGGTGCGCTTTCCCCAGAACAGAGATGGCTATATCTTAGCACATTGTATAATCCATATGATACTCAAAACGATATAGGTTATATTTTCATACTCTATTATGGGCTCGAGCGACACCTTCTGATGGGAGAATATAGCCGTGCGTTTGAGGTAGTTTTAAAACTCCGTGGTGTATACAGCAATGCATCCTTTCAAAGCTATTCTTTGATGGCTCTGCTCGTCTGTAGTGTTTTACATCAGAGAAAAGATTTAGCCGATAAATTATGGATGAGCGTTCGCACATCTACAAAAATCGATTTTAATTTGTTGCTGATTATGAAGGTTATGACCGATGAGAATCTTTCCGCTGATGAATTGATGGAGTATGCTCGTCGTTTCGGGTTCACAAATACGCGGTATATAAAATCCAACCCTGATCTTTTCAGATCTAATTTGCAACAGGTCCTTATAGAAAAATTTAGTATCCCATACTTCCCAATAGATTCTTTAAAGGCGGGAGCTCCTAGAATTTCAAGTATAGCATTTGCCAATTATTCCTTGCCACGTGAGATAGAGATTCCAGGATATTCATCGGCACCAAAATTTATTAAACAAGGGTTTGAGCTTTTGTCTGTAGCACACGAACAAACAAAAATCGCCCTCGCAAAAGCCAGAAAATCTCAGAATACTCAATGATAAAAATACCGCCCACCGCGCTGAACAAACATAAATGATACCGTTACCTGGTCGCCGGAGGGTGGGAATATAAAAAGCCCCGGCACGAGGCCGGGGTTGACAACCTTACATTCGGCGGTTATACTGTAGGTAGAAAGAGGGCGCTACCGGCAGACGGTTGGCCCCTCAGCTATACGGTTGAAGTAACCGCTTGCTTGGAGGCTGGGCGGTTACTTCTTTTTTGCCTGGAAAAACAGGCCAATAATGCCGATGACCACAAGGCAGAACTGAAACAGCTCTGAGTATGTAAGCATAAGCATCACCCCCTCTTGCGGCGGAGGGGGCAAGAAGTCCCCTCCGGGATGGAGGGACCAACCGCCTACCGTTGCGGGTAGCGCCGTCGCCAGAATATCACACTTTTTGACAGAGCGCAACAATAAAAATACCGCCCCCGGTGCTGGCACACCAGGAGCGGCGGGAAGGTGTAGACCACAGAGCAGCGGCTACCCTTCTATTTTATCAGATAGGAGGATTTTGTCAATGAAAACCAAATTGCCCACGCCGCAGCGTCTGCCGTCCGGGCAGTACAGATGCCAAGTGATGGTTGCTGGAAAGCGGGTCAGCGTCGTTGACACCGACCCGGATGTGTGCCAGGCAAAGGCGGTCGCCCTGAGGGCGGGTCTAATCGAGCAATCAGAAACGCCGAAGGACCATATTACGTTGGACGCAGCAATCAGCAAATATATTGAGGAGCGGCGTGCCGTTCTCTCCCCGGCCACCATCATGGGATATAGGGGGATACAAAAAAACCGTTTCAGGCCGCTAATGAAGACCCGTATACGGGATATTGACAAAGCTGCCCTGCAAAAGGCGATCAGCGACGACGCAAAAACATGTTCCGCCAAGACGTTAAAGAATGCTATAGGCTTGGTTGCAGCAGTCCTGTCAGATTACAAGGAGATCAATACAAGGGGGCTTAAATACCCTCAAAGGGTTAAAAAGGAGCACGCATATTTAGATGCTTCCCAAATCGTTGAGCTTATCACCGCCTGTCAAGGAAACATTGCCGAGCTTCCGATTCTATTGGCAGTGTGGTTGGGCCTCCGGCGATCAGAAATTATGGGGCTCCAATGGGAGTCCATCGATTTCGACGGGAAAAAAATAAAAATTGAACACGCTTTAGTACCAAACGAGGACGGGGAATATGTGGAGAAGAGCGAACTCAAAAACGCTTCTTCTCGGCGTGTACTTTCCTGTCCCGAGTATATTCTGGCAAAGTTGGGTTCATACCAGCCGGATATTTCAAAGCGCAGCGGCAGGGTTTTTAAGATGGACCCCAGCGTGATCTACAATAACCTCAAAAAAATTTCTGAGCGCTCTGGTATCCCGTTTGTGGGAGTGCACGGATTGCGCCACACAAATGCCTCTGTCATGCTCTCCCTCGGCATCGTCGATAAAATCGCCATGAGGCGTGGAGGATGGGCTACGGACAATACCATGAAATCAGTATACCAGCACGTTTTTTCGTCCGATAGGGACACTGCCGATGATATGATAAACGCCTATTTTGAGTCCATCGTGGACGACGCAAATAAAAAATTTGCACACGAAATTACACATGCAAATACCTAAATCCTTTTATATCAATGGGTATAGGCGTTTTTCACATGGGTTCGATTCCCTTCACCTGCTCCACGTCGGAGCAAAGTCCGCTTTGCTCCGACGTTTTTTGTCTATGGCAAAAACGTCATCCGCCCGCTCCCTTGCTCCTCCGTTTCAAACCGAACCCGCTGTTGCTGGGCTTCGGTTTGGGGCCGCCGCTTCGCGGCGGTTTTACCTTTTTACGCGGAAATATCGCTTTTAACCGTCCCCTCCATTTTGCGATCTTGAAATATTATATCCGGCAGATATCAAAGTCAATCACCCTTCGCGATTAGAACTGGACTGTAAGCCTATACACACTTTTTCGGTGTGCATAGGCTTATTTTTTGTTCCGATACCCGGAAAGCAGGATAAGAAAGGAATTATAGATCAGCGGCAGCAACTTTTTTACGTCGGTCCTGTCTTTTGTAAGCACCAATATTGACGATATTTCGTGCTAATGATACTTTATGCGCAGTCGCAAAATTCCAAGCGGATTTTGCCGTTGCATTCCTTGTATTTACTGCAATGCTCGCTCTGTGGTGCTATCTTGGATTTGCGCTGGCAAATTACCCGTGTGTTAAGGAAAAAATTGCACGTTATCAGCACATCCTTGTTCCATTCCTTCTGATGGCTCTGGGGGGCTGGTATTCTCGCAAAAAATCATATATAGTACATCAGGAAGAGGCCGCCAGAAATTTTCTGGACGCCTGCGCTTCCCTGTTTTAAAAAATAGGCCGTGAATACCCCGCGGCCAGCAAATTTTTTCTTGACAGGCGGCAGGATCAGTTGTATGATGATTGCAAATTTAATAAGCTAAACCGATGATGTGAAGATAACGTCTGTTGTGCCCTTACAGAGAGTCCGGGCGGCTGAGAGCCGGATAGAACGCAGGCAGGCAAATGGATCACGGAGGGCGCGAGGAACAGCCGAAGGGCTCAGTATTTCGCGATGTGTGGGCATACATCAGTTGCCGGGGATATGTTGGTATCCCGCAAAGCGCACGGCGTACAGCCGTGAATCAAGGTGGCACCGCGAGTGTGATAACGCTCGTCCTTGACAGTTTTATGTCAGGGACGGGCGTTTTGTTTTTCAACCGTCCCGATGAAGGAGGTCAGGCATCATGTATTACCCAACCTTGGAGGAAGCCAGACAGATTGCCGGGACGGGGGATTTTCGAAGCATTCCCATTACCCGGGAAATTCTCTCCGACTTTACCACCCCTATTCAGGCCATGCGGATCCTGCGTACCGAGAGCAGCCACTGCTTTTTGCTGGAATCCGCGGCGGACAGCGCGCAGTGGGGCCGATATACCTTTCTGGGCTTTGACCCCACGCTGGAGGTCACCTGTGCCGACGGAATTCTTCGGCTGAAGCGGAGGACACAAACTGCAGAGGCCCCCGCTTCACACCCGGGCGGCACGCTGCGCAGGCTTTTGGCGGAACATAAAAGTCCCAGACTCCCGGGGCTGCCCCCGTTCACCGGCGGACTGGTGGGGTATTTCTCCTATGATTACATCAAATACGCCGAGCCCTCCCTGCATTTGAACGCCGAGGATCAAGAGGGCTTTCACGACATGGATCTGATGCTCTTTGAAAAAATCATCGCCTTCGATAACTTCCGGCAAAAGCTGGTGCTGATCGTCAATGCGGATGTCGGAGACCTGGATCACTCCTACCCCGCCGCCTGTGCGGAACTGGACCGCATCGACGCCCTGCTTCACAGCAGCAATCTCCTCCCCAGCCGCCCCGCCCATCTGACCACCCCTTTGCGTCCCCTATTCGACCAGGCATCCTACTGCGCAATGGTGGAACGGGTCAAACAGTACATCCGTGAGGGAGATATCTTCCAGGTCGTGCTCTCCAACCGCCTAGAGGCCGGTTTTGAAGGGTCCCTTCTGGATACCTACCGTATCCTACGCACGGAAAATCCCTCTCCCTACATGTTTTACTTTACAAGCGATGACATCGAGCTGGCCGGTGCCTCTCCAGAAACCCTGGTAAAGCTGGAGAACGGCATCCTCCATACCTTTCCGCTGGCCGGCACCCGCCCCCGGGGCAGGACTGCCGAAGAGGACCTTGCTCTGGAGACGGAGCTGCTTGCCGATGAGAAGGAGCTGGCGGAGCACAACATGCTGGTGGATCTGGGCAGAAACGACATTGGCAGGATTAGCCGATTCGGCACCGTGGAAGTGGAGCGATACCTGTCTGTCGAGCGTTTTTCTCATGTGATGCACATCGGCTCCACCGTTCGGGGGGTGCTTCGCGAGGATAGAGACGCGGTGGACGCAGTGGACGCCATTCTGCCCGCCGGGACGCTCTCCGGCGCGCCCAAGCTGCGGGCCTGTGAGATCATCAATGAGCTGGAGAACAACAAGCGGGGCGTCTATGGAGGCGCCATCGGCTATCTTGACTTCACCGGCAATATGGATACCTGTATCGCCATCCGCCTGGCCTTCCAAAAAAACGGGAAAGTGTTTATCCGGTCCGGTGCGGGTATTGTGGCAGATTCCGTTCCGGAGAAGGAGTACTTGGAATGTATCAATAAAGCCAAGGCTGTGGTAAAGGCGCTGGAGCTGGCGCAGAAGGAGGCCGACCTATGATTTTGCTGGTCGATAACTATGACAGCTTTTCCTACAATCTCTATCAGCTCGTCGGCAGCCTCAACCCCGACATTTGGGTGGTGCGCAACGATGAGTTGAGTGTGGAAGAGATCCGCCGCTTGTCCCCCAGCCATTTGATCCTCTCCCCCGGCCCCGGTCGGCCGGCGGAGGCCGGCGTCTGCGAGGCGGCTGTGCGGGAGTTGGCGGGCAGCATCCCCCTTCTCGGCGTCTGTCTGGGGCATCAGGCCATCTGTGAGGCTTTCGGCGGTGCAGTGTCCTACGCCGGGCATCTCATGCATGGAAAGCAGTCCCAGTTGACCCTGTCCACGGACTGTCCTCTTTTCCGCGGTCTCCCCGCAGTCATTCCAGCAGCCCGATATCATTCTCTCTCCGCCGTGGAGGAGCGTCTGCCTGACTGTCTGCGTGTCACGGCCCGTTCGGAGGACCAGGAGATCATGGCGGTCCAGCACAGAGTTTATCCCATTTATGGCCTGCAATTTCACCCTGAATCGATCCTGACGCCCCAGGGCGCTGTCATTTTAAAAAATTTTTTGGAGGGATAGCACCATGATCAGAGAAGCCATTATACAGCTTGCCGCCAGGCAGGACCTTTCCTATGATACCGCCGCCGCCGTCATGGATGAGATCATGAGCGGCCAGGCCAGCCAGATCCAGATGGCCTCCTTTCTGACCGCTCTGGCCATCAAGGGAGAGACCATCGACGAGATCACTGCCTGTGCCGCCGGGATGCGGGCCCACTGTGTGCGTCTACTCCACGACGTGGACGCGCTCGAGATCGTGGGGACCGGAGGTGATGGGGCCAATTCGTTCAACATCTCTACCACCTCTGCTTTCGTTATCGCCGCCGGAGGCGTGCCGGTGGCCAAGCACGGAAATCGCGCCGCTTCTTCCAAATGCGGTGCCGCCGATGTGCTGGAGTCCCTTGGCGTCGACATCACACTGGCGCCGGAGCACAGCGCCCGGCTCCTGGCCGAACAGAACTTCTGTTTCCTGTTCGCACAGAACTACCATATCTCCATGAAGTATGTGGCCCCAGTACGCAAAGAGCTGGGCATCCGTACGGTATTCAATATTCTGGGCCCCCTGTCCAACCCGGCCGGCGCCAACCGGGAACTGATGGGCGTATATGACGAGGCCCTTGTGGAGCCGCTGGCCCAGGTCATGAGTAAGCTCGGGGTTACCCGCGGTATGGTCGTGTACGGTCAGGATAAGCTGGACGAGATCTCCATGAGCGCGACCACCTCCGTGTGCGAGATCAAAGACGGTTGGTTCCAGTCCTATGAGCTGAGCCCCGAGCAGTTCGGCTATGCCCGGTGCGGAAAGGATGCGCTGACCGGCGGATCACCAGCAGAAAACGCTGCCATCACCCGCTCCATTTTGGATGGCACCGACCGTGGTGCCAAGCGCCAGGCTGTGTGCCTCAACGCAGGCGCTGCCCTGTACATTGGCGGCAAGGCGGACACCGTGACGGAGGGGGTAAAACTGGCGGAGACCCTCATCGACTCCGGCGCAGCCAAGTTGAAGCTGGAAGAGATCATCCGCCTGACCCGGGGGTGACAGGATGTCCGAGACGATTTTAGAGACCATTGCCGCCCATACCAGACGCCGGGTGGCGGCGGAGCAGGCGGAGCTGCCTCTTGCCGCGCTTGCACATATGTGTGAGTTGAGAGGCCCCGCCCAGGGACACAGATTTCTGGAGGCCCTGCGAAAGCCAGCTATGAGCTTTATCTGCGAGGTCAAAAAAGCCTCCCCCTCCAAGGGAGTCATTGACCCGGATTTTCCCTATCTGGAGATTGCCCGGGACTACGAAAAGGCCGGCGCCGACTGCATCTCCTGCCTGTCAGAACCCAGATGGTTTCTGGGCTCGGATCAGATCTTCCAGGAGATCCGGTGTTCCGTCTCCCTTCCCATGCTCCGCAAGGACTTTACTATAGAGGAATATCAGCTCTATCAGGCCAAAGCGATAGGGGCGGACGGGGTGCTGCTGATCTGCGCGCTGCTGGATACCCGCACCATCGCCCGATACCTGGAGCGATGCGGAATGCTGGGGCTTACCGCTCTGGTGGAAGCCCACAACGCGAAGGAGGTTGGCTCCGCCGTTTCCGCCGGAGCCGAGATCATCGGCGTCAACAATCGCAATTTGAAGGACTTTACCGTGGACTTCGCCAATGCCGCCCGTCTGCGGGATCTGATCCCGGCGGAGGTCGTCTACGTAGCCGAAAGCGGCGTCACCAGCCCGGAGGACGTCGCCTCACTGCGGGCCATTGGCGCCGACGCAGTTCTGATTGGCGAGGCGCTGATGCGTTCTCCGGACAAAGAATCCATGCTTGCGGCCATGAAGGAGGCGGCGAAATGACAAAAATCAAAATCTGCGGCCTATACCGCCCCTGCGACATCCAATTCGTCAATGATGCGCGTCCGGACTGGTGCGGTTTTATCATCGGCTTTCCCAAAAGCCATCGAAATATGTCGCCCCATGAGGTCCGGTCCCTGCGGGCATGCCTCGCGCCGGGGATCATTCCGGTTGGAGTCTTCGTGGACCAGCCTGTGGAGCAGGTGTGCGCCCTATTGAACGACGGAACGATCTCCATTGCCCAGCTTCATGGGCACGAAGACGCCGCTTACATCGCCGCCCTGCGGGCCAGTTCTCCCGGCCACGCGGTCTGGAAAGCCTTCAAAATACGTTCCCTGGATGATTTGGACGCCGCCAATGCCTCTTCTGCGGATCTGGTGCTGTTGGACAACGGCTATGGCACCGGCAGGACCTTCGACTGGTCGCTGGCCGGCGGGGTAAATCGCCCCTTTCTGCTGGCGGGTGGCCTGGCACCGGACAATATCCCGGAGGCCGTCGCCGCCCTTCACCCTTACGGGGTGGATATCTCCAGCGGCGTGGAGATCGGTGGCCAGAAGGACCGGGGCAAGATACTGGCGGCGGTCAGCGCCGCAAGGAGGAACGAAACATGATGTCAAAAGGACGCTTCGGCATCCACGGCGGGCAGTATCTGCCCGAAACGCTGATGAATGCCGTCATTGAGCTGGAGGAGGCCTACCGTCGCTACAGGGAGGACCCGGACTTTAACCGGGACCTCTCCGAACTGTTCTGCGAATACGCCGGGCGGCCCTCCCGTCTGTACTTTGCCAAACGCATGACGGCGGACCTGGGGGGCGCCAAAATCTATCTCAAGCGCGAGGACCTGAACCACACCGGAGCCCACAAGATCAACAATGTGCTGGGACAGGCGCTTCTGGCCCAGAGAATGGGGAAGGCCCGGCTGATCGCCGAGACGGGCGCGGGGCAACACGGTGTGGCCACCGCCACCGCCGCCGCGCTTCTGGGGATGGAATGTGTGGTATTTATGGGTGAGGAGGACACAAAACGCCAGGCGCTCAATGTCTATAAGATGCGACTGTTGGGCGCAGAGGTGGTCCCTGTCTCCACCGGAACCGCCACCCTGAAGGATGCGGTCTCCGAGGCCATGCGGGAGTGGACCGGACGCATCAGCGATACCCACTACTGCCTGGGCTCCGTGATGGGGCCCCACCCCTTCCCCACCATAGTGCGTGATTTTCAGTCTGTCATCTCCAGGGAAATCAAGCAGCAGCTTCTGGAAAAGGAGGGGAAGCTCCCCGATGCCGTCATCGCCTGTGTGGGCGGAGGTTCCAACGCCATCGGGGCCTTCTACCACTTCATCGGCGACGCCTCGGTCCGGCTCATTGGCTGCGAGGCCGCCGGGCGGGGCGTGGATACGCCGGATACCGCCGCCACCATCGCCACGGGGCGGCTGGGCATCTTCCACGGTATGAAATCCTACTTCTGCCAGGATGCCTATGGACAGATCGCACCGGTCTACTCTATCTCCGCTGGCCTGGATTATCCCGGCGTCGGGCCGGAGCACGCCTGGCTCCACGACACCGGCCGTGCGGAATACGTGCCCATCACCGATAACGAGGCCGTGGATGCTTTTGAATACCTCTCACGCCTGGAGGGCATCATACCCGCCATTGAGTCCGCCCATGCGGTGGCCTATGCCAGGAAGCTGGCTCCTTCTATGGGCAGAGATCAAATCATCGTCATCAATATTTCCGGACGCGGAGACAAGGACTGCGCGTCCATCGCCCGGTACAGAGGGGAGGAGATTTCCGAATGAGCAAAATCAAGGCTGCCTTTGCAGACGGAAAGGCATTTATCCCCTTCCTCACCTGCGGCGACCCGGACCTAGAGACCACGGAAGCCCTGGTGCGCGTCATGGCAGAAGCGGGCGCCGACCTCATCGAACTCGGTATTCCCTTCTCCGACCCTACTGCAGAGGGGCCGGTCATCCAGCAGGCCAATATCCGGGCGCTCTCCGGCGGCGTTACAACCGACAAAATATTGGAAATGGCCCGGAAGCTGCGAAGCGAGATCTCCGTCCCGCTGGTCTTCATGACCTACGCCAACGTCGTCTTTTCCTACGGGACAGAACGGTTCCTCTCCGCGGCAGCCCAGGCAGGTATTGCCGGCCTGATCCTGCCGGATGTTCCCTTTGAAGAGAAGGATGAGTTTGGCCCTGCCTGCCGCAGGCACGGTCTGGAACTCATTTCCCTCATCGCCCCAACCTCGGAGGGACGTGTCGCCGAGATCGCCAAAGCGGCGGAGGGCTTCGTATACTGCGTGTCCTCCCTGGGTGTGACCGGGGTGCGCAGCCAGATCACCACGGATATCGGCGCCATGGTACGCCTGGTAAAAGCGTCCAACCCAGACATTCCATGCGCTGTGGGCTTTGGTATTTCCACTCCGGAGCAGGCACAAAAAATGGCCTTGCTCTCCGATGGAGCCATTGTCGGCAGCGCCATTGTCAAACTGGTGGCACAGTATGGCCGTGCGGCTGTCCCCTATATCCGGGAATATACTTCTGCAATGAAGGCCGCTGTCACATCGTCCCTCTGAGCGGGCGACAGTATTGGAGCCCGAATCGGTGAATTTGCAGGGTCCACCGTCTCCAACTCCGGATCCGCAGCTCCCCAACAGTATGTCCAGATTGATCGGAGGAATGGGCTATGAAAGATCCAGGCATTCCCCGAACGCCCGGCGGACTTGGCCGAGCGGCGTTCCCCATCAAGGCCAAGGGGGTAAGAATCAAGCACGGGCCCCGGATGAATTATCCGGGGCCCGTGCTCTGCGGTTATTTGGAGAGATAGACCGCCTTGATACCCTTATAGGTCATATAGCAGTCCAGCTTGGACACGGTCTCAAAGGGGGCGTGCATGGACAGCACCGGTACGCCGGCATCCAGGGTGTCAATGTCCCGATTGGCCATATAACAGGCCACCGTACCGCCGCCGCCGGCATCCACCTTGCCCAGCTCGGCCATCTGCCAGATCACACCGGCATCATCCATGATCCGCCGGACCATGGCCACCACTTCGGCGGAGGCGTCAGAAGAGCCGGATTTGCCCCTGGCCCCGGTATATTTGCAAAAACCGATGCCGTAATTGATCCGGGCGCTGTTGCGCTTCTCATAGACCTCCGGGAAGTTGGGGTCATAGGCTGCGGTCACGTCGGTAGAGAGGCAGAAGGACTTCTCATAACAGGCTTTCAGGGACACCTTTTGCGCGTCGCACAGGTCGGACATAAAGGTGTCAAAGGCCGCAGACTGCATCCCCGTGACGCCCTCTGATCCGATCTCTTCCTTGTCTGCCAGCATGCATACGGCGGTCCTGGCCGGCGTCTCCTCCAGATCCAGCAGCGCAGCCAGAGCGGCATAGGCGCACACCCGGTCATCATGGCCATAAGCGCCGATGAGAGAGCGGTCAAAGCCGATGTCCGAGGCGTGGAAGGCGGGCACGACGGACAGCTCGGCGGAAATGAAGTCCTCTTCCACAATGCCGTATTTCTGATTAAGGATGTCCATGATCGCCAACTTTACCCGCTGATCTCCCTCGTCATCCTGGAAGGGGCGGCTACCCACCAGAATGTTCAGATTCTCGCCGGGAATGGCCTCACCCAAGGGTTTCTTGCTCTGCTCCGCGCCCAGGTGGGGCAGCAGATCGTCAATGGTAAAGAGCGGGTCCCCGGCGGCGGAGCCGATGGCCACCTTAACGACGGAACCGTCTTTGAGGGCCACAACGCCGTGGAGCTCCAGAGGTATGGTGACCCACTGGTACTTGCGGATGCCTCCATAGTAATGCGTCTTGAGGAAGGCCAACTCCGCATCCTCATAGAGGGGGCTGGGCTTCAGGTCCAACCGGGGAGAGTCGATGTGGGCAGCGCCGATCTTGGCGCCCTGGTCCAGAGGCTGGCTGCCCACCACAGCCAGCATAACGGCCTTGCCCCGGTTGGAGCGGTAGACCTTGTCTCCAGGTCTGAGCTCCATGCCGCGGACCAGAGGCTTGAATCCCCGGGCCTCGGCCAGGGAAATGGCGGTATCCACCGCCTCCCGCTCCGTCATGCTGCTGTCCAGGAACTTCTTGTAGTCCTCTGAATAGGCCCTCATGGCGGACTCGTCGGCCGGGCTCAGGCAGTCATAGCCATTCTTCTGTTGATAGAGGAGCGCCTCACGGCGCTTCTCTCCCGTAGTCTTCTGCTTTTCTTCCATGGGATTCCCTCCTATTTTGCATTCAATAAACCGGCAAAAAGGGCGCGGGCACGTAGCCTGAAGGTCTCTGGCGTGTCGCCCTCGTCATTTTCCAGGATATAGTCGCAGTGAGAGCGAAAAAAATCCTCCCCCTTCTGCGCGCTTACCCGTTTGCGGGCATAGTCCTCCGGGATGCCCTCCCGGTCCATGATGCGCCGGACCCGCAGCTCCGCCGGTGCCAGCACCCCTACTACCGCGTCGCACCGCTGGCCCAAGCCGCTCTCAATGAGCGCGATGGCGTCAATGGCGGCGGCGGGCAGCCCGCTGGCCTCCGCCTCGCGGAGCTGGCGGTCGATCTCTGCGCCCACAAAGCGGTGGGTGATCGTGTTGAGATCCGCAAGCGCCTCCGGATCGTTGAAGACCAGATTTCCAAGCCTCTTACGGTCTATTGTGCCCCCTTCGCCGCAAATATGCTCGCCAAAGCGCGCGGTCAGCGCCTCCCGCAGGGAGATGCTGTTTGCCAGAAGCCCATGGTAGACCGCATCTGCATCCACAATATGGGCTCCCAAGTCGGTGAGCGCATACAGCGCGGTGGTCTTTCCCGCCCCCGTAGGGCCGGTGATGCCGATGGTTTTCACCGTCGCTCCTCCTTTGCTGCGGGATTCCCTTTTATCATAACACTACTGCATCGTCCGCGTCTACGGCGGATCCGGCAATTCTTTGTCTTTTGCACCCTCGCTATCTCCCCATTTCGTCCACATTGATAATATGGAACCCCGCCGCCTTACTCAGGCGGTTTGCCACCGCCAGGCCGATACCGGCATCATCAGGGCACTGGGCCCAAATGGCGCTCACATCGGTATCATCGAAGGCGCGGAGGGCATCAAAAACATGGCGCGCTTGGGCCGCCTTGTCTCTGGCGGGCCCCAGCCGCTCCACCACATGGTCGGGATACTGCCCGGCAAACTCGTCGAAGCAGACCACACCGTCCCCCTCTTCCAGATGGGTCCGGATATAATCCGCCCCCCGCGCCGGATCTCCTCTGACCACGGTCACCGGGGCCTTGGGGGCGTAATGCCGATACTTCATACCCGGGGCCCGGGGGTGCTCTCCCTCCCCCATCAGGCGGCGTACCGCCTGGTCCACCGCTACTTCGCCCAAGGTCTCCCGGAGATCCTCCAATGTCACCCCGCCGGGGCGCAGAAGGCGCGGGGGCATCACAGTGAGATCGATAATGGTGGACTCCACCCCCACAGTGCAGGGGCCGCCGTCCACAATGCCGTCTATCTTCCCATCCATATCCTCCAGCATGTGCTGAGCGGTGGTAGGGCTGGGCCGCCCGGAGGTATTCCCGGACGGGGCCGCTACCGGCAGATCCGCCGCAGTGAGAATGGCTCTGCATACCGGATGGGCCGGACAGCGCATCCCCACCGTGTCCAAGCCCGCAGTCACCACATCGGGCACCATGTCTCCGCGCTCCAGAATCATAGTGAGCGGCCCGGGCCAGAAGCGGTCTGCGAGGGCATAGGCCGCATCCGGGATATTCCGGCAGTACCGCTCCAGCCACGCAGACGAAGGTATATGGAGAATGAGAGGGTTGTCCTGGGGCCGGCCCTTGGCCGCGAAAATATTCGCCACTGCCTCTGGGTCCAGTCCGTTGGCCCCCAGGCCATAGACGGTCTCCGTGGGGATACCCAGCAGACCGCCTCTCCGGATGATCTCCGCCGCCGGAACGACGTCATCCGGACCAAAACGTCTTGTGTTCAAATCGCTTCACCTGATTCCAGCGCCGGGAAGCGCTGCTTATTCGTAGATGCCCACCGGTACGCCCGCCAGTTCAATGGTGGTCTCCGGGGCAAATTTGGCTTTTTGCAGGTAGCCCTTAACGGTGAGGATGCCGTACTTGGGGTTGGCCTTTTCGTCCTCCAGTTCCAGCTCGATGTACCCCCCCGCCGGACTCTGGGCAGAGCCCGTGAGCCAGCCGTCCTCCTCCAGGAGGACAGCCAGATCGGATTTCACATCGTCCAGGCTCATCCCCTCCGGCAGGGTATTGAAATGGATGCACAATTCCACGGTGATTTCTCCTTTTTCGTTTGATGGCGCGGCGGCCTTTATTCCCCGCCCTCGCCCCGCTTCATCCGTTCCGCCTGGTCGGCGGTGACCAGCGCGTCGATGACCTCGTCCAGATCTCCGTTCATGATCGCGTCTATCTTGTACAGCGTGAGGCCGATGCGGTGATCGGTAACCCGTCCCTGGGGGAAATTGTAGGTGCGGATGCGCTCGTTGCGCATCCCTGTACCCACCTGGCTGCGGCGCTCCGCCGTAAGGGCCTCCTCCTGTTCCCGCACCTTCTCCTCGTAGAGCCGGGATCGAAGCAGCTGCATGGCTTTGTCCCTGTTTTGGAACTGGCTGCGCTCCTGCTGGCACTCCACCACCGTGCCGGTGGGTCTGTGGATGAGCCGCACGGCGGAGGAGGTCTTGTTCACATGCTGCCCCCCCGCGCCGGACGCCCGGAAGACCTGCATCTCAATATCGGCGGGGTTGAGGGCAAAGTCCACCTCGTCCACCTCGGGCAGCACCGCCACCGTGACGGTGGAGGTGTGGATGCGTCCGCCGGACTCGGTCTCCGGCACCCGCTGTACCCGGTGGACACCGCTCTCAAATTTCAGGCGGCTGTAAGCCCCTTCTCCGTCAATGGTAAAGCAGATCTCCTTGATCCCGCCCAGCTCGGTGTCACTGAGACTGGTGACCTCCACATTCCAGCGCCGAGCCTCGGCGTACATGGCATACATACGGTAGAGGGAATTTGCAAACAGCGCCGCCTCCTCGCCGCCCACGCCAGCCCGAATCTCTACGATGACGTTTTTCCCGTCGTTGGGATCCCTGGGCAGCAGCAGGACCCGGATCTCCTCCTCCAGACGGGCCACGTCAGCCTTGGCCTCGGTGTACTCCTCCTGGGCCAGCTCCTTCATATCCGGATCGGAGAGGAGGGCTTCCGCGTCGGCAAGGTCCCGCTTGCGCCTTTCATAGGCCCGGTAGGCCGTTACCACCGGCTCCAGCTCCCGCTGCTCCCGGTTGAGCTGTGCCACCCGTGCCGGGTCGGCGTAGGTCTCGGGCGCCGCCAGGCGGGCCTCCAGTTCGGCATATTGATTTTCCAACGCTCTGAGTTTCTCTTCCAGCATACGATATCCTCAAATCAATTTTAATTGCGGTCCAGGAGCCAGGATTTCACCAGTGCGGGAGCTTCCCTCAGATAGCTCTGTACCCGCGCGCCCATATGGCTTTCCGGCGCGGCCAGCGTAGAGAGGGTGTAGGTCCCCTCCCAGACCCGGGCCCACAGAATACGGACCCGGGCCAGATGGAACCCGTTTGTCACCACCAAGACCTGTCCCATCCGCTCTCCATAGCCCTTCTCCTTCAGGAGGGCAAAGGTATTATTGATGTTCTGCCAGGTGTTATGAGATGCCTCCTCCAGCAGGATACGGCTCTCCTCCACCCCGTGCTCCACCAGATAGTCCCGCATGGCGGCGGCCTCGGTGGTGGGCTCGTCGGGTCCCTGTCCGCCGGTCACGACTACGGGCAGTTCCGGGTACTCGTCCAGATATGCTAGTGCGGTATCCAGGCGGTCCCGGAGCAGAACAGAGGGGCCCCAGGACTGCACCTGACAGCCCAAAATGACCATCACGCGCGGCTCTCCCTTTATCTCCGTGCGCGCGCCGGCCAGAATCACTCCTTCCAGCACCCCGAAGACGGCCACACCGAGACACAACAGAATGGTCAGCGCCCGCCGCAGCGTCCGGCCCCTCCCGGCGGGGCAGCGTGCCGTCAGCGCGAAGAGGATCAGAAAGAGCCCGCTCAGGGCCGGGAAGGCGGCAAACTTCCGAATGCTAAAGGGGGCCGCCAGGAACGTCACGGCGGAGGCCGCCAGCACCAGGACGCCCGCCCAGAGCAGCATCTCCCCCCAGCGCCTGCCCTGATAGGGGCGGTACGGCTTTCCTCTCACTCCGCCTTTACCTCCTCCAGCTCAGCGCTCAGCCGTTCCCAAGTGGCGTAGAGATGGGCGATCTCCTCTTCCAGCGCTTCCCGCTGCTCGTAGAGCTCGGTAAGCTTCAGATAGTCACTGGCGGCATCCTCGATCTCCCTCGTAAGATCGTACATCCGCTCCTCCGCTCGGGCGACCTCCCGCTCGACGGCAGCCACCTCCTTTTCCAGCAGCTTTGTGCCGCCGGTGCGCCGGGGTCTTTCTTTTTTCGGCTCCGCCTCCTCCTTCTTGGGCGGAGAAACGGCCAGCTTTTTCTCCTTCCAGGCCCGGTACTCCTCAAAGGTCCCGTCAAAGTCGGTGATTCGCCCATCCTCCAGCATCCAGATCCGGGTTGCGAACTGACGGATAAAATACCGGTCGTGTGAGACAAAGAGCAGATTTCCCGTGTAATCCGCCACCGCTTCCTCGATCCATTCCCGGGAGGACAAATCCAAATGATTGGTGGGCTCGTCCAGGATGAGTAGGTTAATCTTGGCGTCCATCAGCATACACAGCCGAAGTCGGGACTGCTCCCCTCCGGAGAGCGTGGAGACGCTTTTGAACACATCCTCCCCCCGGAAATTGAAGGCCGCCAGCCGGTCCCGCGCTTCCTGGGTCGAGCAGTTCTGGTCGTAGAGCATGGTGTCCACCAGATTCCGCTCCGGGTGGGAGAAGTGAATGATCTGGGGCAGATAGCCGAGGCGCACAGTGGGCCCCAGGCGGATCTTGCCGCTGTCCGGCTCCTCTTCCCCCAAGATCAGTTTGATGAGGGTGGACTTACCCGTGCCGTTGTCCCCCAGCAGGGCAATGCGCTCGCCGCCTTCCACCTCCAGGTCTACGTGATCGAAAAGAGTGCGTGCTCCAAAGGACTTTTTCAGGTCCTTGATTACCATGACCTCGTCTCCGCGGAACTCCCGTTCGCCGAATCTGATCTCCAGTTTCCGGTCCTTTTTGGGCTTGCCCGTCTTGCGCAGGCGCTCAATGCGCTTTTCCATGGAAAAGGCCCGCTTGTGAAGCTTATCGTTGCCCATGAAAGCCCACAGGTGGAGCTTGTCCGCCGCGGCCTGGAGCTGCTCGATCTTGGCCTGCTCCTTTTCATACTGCTTCAGCTTTTCCTCGTAACGGCGCTCCTTTTCCTCTACGTAAAAGCTGTAATTTCCGGCATAAAACTCCGCCTTGCCGTTTTCCAGCTCAATGACCCGATTGACCACCTTGTCCAGGAAGTACCGGTCGTGAGAGATGGTGAGAACGGTGCCTTTGAACCGGGCCAGATACTCCTCCAGCCATTCCGTGGCCCGGAGATCCAGATGGTTGGTGGGCTCGTCCAACAGGAGCACGTCGGTGTCCTCCAGAATAAGACGGCCCAGGTTCACACGGGTCTTTTCCCCGCCGGAGAGGTCGGAAAACTGCCGCTCCCGCATTTCTCCCGGAATATCCAGGCCGTTGCAGACCTTATTGAGGGCGGTCTCGGTGTCGTACCCGCCGCCGGACTCGAAGGCGGCCGCAAGGGCGTCATACCGTTTGAGGAGCGCGGTCTCATCCTCCTCCTGCTCCATACGCCCTGCAAGGAAGGTCATCTCCCGCTCCAGCTCCTTCAGCCGGTCAAAGGCGGTGCGGAGCACCCGATCCACCGTATATCCCACAGGATATACCGGTATCTGGGAGATGAGGCCCACCCGCTTCCCGGAGGCCGTGGACACCTGCCCCTCGTCCGGCTCCAGTTCCCCGGTGAGGATACGGAACAGCGTGGTCTTGCCCGCTCCGTTTTTTCCCAGCAGGCCGACCCGCTCCCCGGTGTCCACCTGAAAGGTTAGTCCGTCCAGGATCCGGTTGCCCACCTCAAACTCTTTACTGACGTTTGACACGGATATGTCTATCATTCGTTTACTCCCGCTGCACAATGTGGTATGATATTACTGAATAAAAAAGAGGAGGCCATTGTAATGAATGCCATTCGCTGGCAGGGAGATTCCCTTGCACTGCTTGATCAGACCAAGCTTCCCGTGGAGGAGGTCTGGGAGGACTACACCGATTATCGGAAGGTGGCCGACGCCATCCGCCGTCTGGTGGTCCGCGGCGCCCCCGCCATCGGGATCGCGGCGGCCTATGCCGTTTGTCTGGCCGCCATGGAGCTCCAATGTCAGGATACCGCCCAGTTCCGCGCCGGCATGGCCCGCGCCGCCAAGGAGCTGGCTGCCAGCAGACCCACCGCCGTCAACCTCTTCTGGGCCCTGGACCGGATGACGCTGGCCCTGTCCGCCGGCGGCGGCGGGCCGGAGGCCATCCCTGCGCTGGTCCGAGAAGCGGAGGCCATCCACCGTGAGGATATCTCCATGAACCGAAAGATCGGCAAATATGGAGCGGAGCTGGTGCCGGAGGGAGCCCGCATTCTTACCCACTGCAACGCCGGGGCCATTGCCACGGGCGGCTTCGGTACCGCTTTGGGCGTGGTCCGGGCCGCCCACGCCGCCGGCGGGGTGGAGATGGTCTACTGTGATGAGACCCGTCCGCTCCTCCAAGGCGCTCGCCTCACCGCCTGGGAGCTGATGAGGGATGGAATCCCCGCCACACTGATCACAGACAGCATGGCGGCCTCGCTCATGGCCCAGGGCAAGATCGACATGGTCTTTCTGGGCTGCGACCGCATGGCGCGCAACGGCGACTTTGCCAACAAGATCGGCACCTACGGCGTGGCGGTCCTGGCCGCCTACCACGGCATCCCCTTCTATACCGTGCTCCCCTCCTCCACCATCGATATGTCCATTCCGGATGGGAAACATATCGTCATCGAGGAGCGGGACCCGGCGGAGGTCACCCACTTCGCCGGCGTCCAAACCGCGCCGGAGGGGATCCGTGTCTGTAACCCCGCCTTCGACGTGACGCCCCACAAACTGCTCACCGGCATCGTCACGGAAAAGGGCGTCATCCATCCACCCTTTGGCGAACGCCTTCTGGAGCTGTTCGGCTGACTTACGGCTCTTTCGTGATCCGCTTCAAATCATCCACCAGTTCCTCAAATGCCATGCCGCGGGAGGCCTTGACCAGAATGGTGGAGTTGGGCTTTACTAGCTCCGCCAGAATGGGCTTGGCCTCCTCTTTTGTCTCGCACCAGTAGACTTGGGGCACCATAGCGTCCTTGGCCGCGTCATAGATGTGCCTCGCCAGCTCCCCCACCGCCACCAGACAGTCGATCCCGGCCTTGCCCAAGTAGGCTCCCACGCCCGCGTGGAGGGTGGGTGCGAATGGGCCCAACTCGAACATATCGCCCAGAACGGCAATCTTATAGTCCCCACCGCTCTTGGATAGGACCTCCACCGCAGCCCGCATGGACTGTGGATTGGCATTATATGCGTCATTGAGGATAGTGATCTCGTCCCCGCGCTTGAGGATATTCATGCGCATTTTGGTGGGCGCGAACCGGAGAACTCCTCTGGCGATCTCCCCGCCCGTCATGCCGAAATGCTCCGCCACCGCTGCGGCAGTGAGCGTAGGATAGAGCATATGGTTCCCAAGGGCAGGGATCTCCACGTCAAACCCGCTTCTTGGCGTCCGCACATGACAGCGGACGCTTTTCTCTCCGTCGCTCTCCACCCCGGTGGCCCGGTAATCCAGACCTTCGGCCGTGCCCACGAGCACGCTCTGGAAGGGCAGTGAGGCCCGCAGAGGCTCCAGCAGCGGATCGTCTCCGTTGAGGATCACATAGCCCTTTTTCGGATCCATGTGCGAAAAGATCTCGCATTTTGCCTTCAAAATGTTCTCCCGGGAGCCCAGATTCTCAATGTGGGAATCCCCGATGTTGGTGATAACGGCCACGTCGGGCTCCACGATGCTGCTGAGATACTCGATCTCCCCGAAGTGATTCATGCCCATCTCGACCACGCAGATCTCGTGGTTGCTGTTGAGCCGCAGAAGGGTGAGGGGCAGCCCAACCTCATTATTGAAATTTCCCTCCGTCTTGAGGACCTTGAACCGCTCCCCCAATACCGCGGCCACCATATCCTTGGTCGTGGTCTTACCCACGCTGCCCGTAACGGCCACAAAGGGGATGCGGAACTTCTGCTTGTAATGCCGGGCCAAATCCCGCAGCGCCTTTTGGGTACTGCCCACTTTGATATAGAACTTGCCGGGCAGATAGCTCTCCCGCTCCCGCTGGGTAAAGCAGCCCGCCGCCCCGCCCTCCAGGGCTTCGTTCAGGAAGGCGTGTCCGTCAAACCGCTCCCCCACCAGGGGAATGAACAACGCGCCCGGATCGGGATTACGGCTGTCGGTAAAGACGTGCTTCACTGTGAGGTCCAGGTCGCTGAACTCTCCCAGCAGCTTTCCGTCTACAGCTTCCAGTATCTCACGTATTGTCATGGGCTCCATAGCGTACTTCTCCTTCTTTCTGCTCTCAGGGTCACCGGCCCGCCCTTCTGGCCTCCAGGGAGGCCAGAAGGATGCGCTCGCACAGCGCGGCGTAGTCCACACCCACCGCCGCGGCCTCCTGGGGCAGCAGACTGGTGGGCGTCATTCCGGGCAGAGTGTTGATCTCCAGGAACCAGGGGGTCCCCTCCGCATCCAGAATAAAATCGGCTCTGGAGTAGACCGAGAGTCCAAGCGTACGGTAGACCTTCAGCGCCGCCGCGCGGAGCTTGGCCTCGGCTTCCGAAGAGATCTCCGCCGGGCAGACTTCCACGGCCGCGCCAGGCTGATACTTGTTCTCATAGTCATAAAAGCCGCTTTTGGGAATGATCTCAATGGAGGGCAGCGCCTCATCCTCCAGGATGCCCACCTGGATCTCCCGCCCCGCCACGTACTGCTCCAACACGCTACGTCCGCCAAACCGCAGGCCGTCCAGCAGCGCGGCCCGCAGCTCCTTTTTGTCATGGGCGATCGATACGCCGATGGAAGAGCCGCTGTCCACCGGCTTTACCACACAGGGTACAGGAGTCTGGCTGGTGAGCCGGTCCACGTCCCGTTCGGTATACCGCACCGCCTTCCACTTGGGGGTATCTACCCCCGCTCCGGCAATGAGCCGTTTGGTGAGGTCTTTGTCCATGGCGAGGGCACTGCCCAGATACCCCGCTCCGGTGTATGGGATGCCCATAAGATCAAAGGCGGCCTGGACCCGTCCATCCTCCCCGCACTGGCCATGGAGGGCCAAAAACACGATGTCGGCCATGGCGCACAACTCCAGGACCCCGGGTCCGAACTGACTTTTTCCCTTCCCTTTGCGGGAGGCCTTCACGGCCTCCAGGTCAGGGGCGGCCCGGTCCACGTGCTTCCCCGCATCGGGAAGAGGGGCGTCAAAGCGGTCCTCCAGGGTCTTCCCATCATCCTCCAGGCCAAAATACATGTCTACCAGCGCCGCCTTGTGCCCCCTGCCCCGCAGCGCCTCCGCCACCATGACCCCCGAAGACAGGGATACATTTCTCTCCGGGCTCAGTCCGCCCGCCAAAACAACAATCTTCATCAAATTCCTCCCGAACCGGAACGCTCGATTTCATTTCAGGATATGCGGCACGTCACCCGAATCATACCGTTTGCCGCAAAAGGGATACCGTCTTCACGTAATTAATTATTTTACCACACACAGGAAAAAACCACAAGTATCCCATTCCCTGCTGGCGCCTGTGTTTTCCGGCTCAATTTGCAAAAATATTTTGCTCCATATCCAGATTTTTCCCCGCTGTAAAAAATTCTTGCTCTATTTTTGCCCCCCTCTTCCCCGTCGGAGGAACGGTTTCCCCTGTTTTTTCAATATCTTTCACTTCTGTTCTAAAGCTGGCACAGCGTTTGCGGAGTAAGAGGGCACCTGCAAAAAGAGAGGAACCGAACCATGCATGAACAGCTCTATCGAGAAATTGAGGGCATGCAGGACCGGCTGGCAGCCTGGCGCCGCGTGCTGCACCAGATTCCAGAGGTGAGTATGGACCTGCCCAATACCCTGGCCTATGTGAAAGACCGGCTGAACGAGATGGGCGTGGGCTACACCCAGGCGGGCCGCTGCGGCCTCTACGCCCTGCTGGGCCAGGGGGACGGCACCATCCTGCTCCGTGCCGCATGCGGAACTGCGGTATTTATATTTCAGTTCGTCGAATTGCCCATACAACATTGTGCCGCTCTTGCCATTCAGATATCCCATGAAACCCGACGCCGCTATCTTCGGTGGTATTTCCTCCAACATGTGGATATGGTCTGCACATACCTCTGCTTCCACTATCCCAACACCTTTCCATTCGCATAATTGCCTTAGTATTTTTCCTATTGCCTCTCGCTTTTTTGCTAAAATACTTTCCTGAGATACTTTGGTGCAAACACTATGATGTCATTTAGTCACATCTGAATGTCCTCCCTTTGCTATCTTTAGTTGCAGTTGGCTGACCGCTTCTTCCGTATAGTAAAGGGAGTTTCTTTCTCTTGCTTATCGCCGCAAGCTCTTTTGAATCACTGGCTTAGACCAGTGGTCTTCAATATACAAAATACAAAAAGAGTTCCGGCCCTGGGAACTTCCCCGGGCCGGAACTCTTTTACTTTTCCAGATCGCTCCGGATCACCATATGGATGTGGTCTTCCCATACCCCGTTGATTTGCAGATATTTGAGGGCCAAGCCCTCTTCATAAAAGCCTGCCTTTCGGGCTACACCAAGAGAGGCCAGATTTCGGGGCATGATATTGGCCTCTATCCGGTGCAAGTCCAGTTCCTCAAAAGCAATGCGCACAGTCTCCCGGACCGCCTCAGTCATATAGCCGCGCCTCAGGAACCGCTGGTCCAGCTTATAGCCCAGAAAACAGGATTGAAAGGCCCTGCGCACAATCTGTCCCAGCGAGGTGAGCCCGATGATCTCTTCCGGCGCCTCCCTGCGGGCAATATAAAACCGATAGCCCCGGTCAGAGAGCACGTCTCTCTGCTCCTCCAGCAGCAGGGGGCGCTGCCCGGCTTCACTGAAAAACGCATCCTCCCTCATAGGTTCAAACGGGGTAAGGAACGTCCGATTCCGGCGGTAATAATCCGCGACACGCCCCGCCAATTGAGGGGAGGTCATGGTCAGCAGGAGCCGTTCCGTCTGATAGACCGGCCCGATCACTTATTTCGTGCCGAAGATACGGTCTCCGGCGTCGCCCAGCCCCGGGACGATATAGCCGTGGTCGTTGAGCTTCTCGTCCAGGGCCGCGCAGTAGATGGCCACATCGGGATGGTCCTTGCGGACGCGCTCCACGCCCTCGGGAGCGGCGATGATGTTCATCAGCTTGATGTGCTTGACCTCATAGTTCTTGATAAACTGGATGGCTGCGGAGGCGGAACCGCCGGTGGCCAGCATGGGGTCGAGGACGATGACGTCCCGCTCGGCGATGTCGGAGGGCATCTTGCAGTAATACTCCACAGGCTCCAGTGTCTGAGGATCGCGATAGAGACCGATATGTCCCACCTTGGCGGAGGGGATCAGTGTGAGGATTCCATCCACCATGCCCAGGCCCGCCCGGAGGATGGGGACGATGGCCAGCTTTTTGCCCGCCAGGGTCTTGAAGGTGCCAGTGGCCACGGGAGTCTTGATCTCCACCTCCCGGGTGGGCAGGTCACGGGTGGCCTCGTAGCACATCAGGGTGGCGATTTCGGAGACGATCTCCCGGAACTCCTTGACACCGGTATTTTCATCCCGGAGTATGGCCAGCTTGTGCTGGATCAGCGGGTGGTCAAAAATGTGTACCATTTCATCCATGTTGTTCTTCCCCTTTACTATTTTCAACTTTGGCAAGCCGTTCACGCTCGGCTTGGGACAGACGATGGTAGACGGGCGCCAAGGCCGCCGCCGGGACCAGCGCCCCCTGCCGGGCCAGCTCCAGTGCCCCGCGCGCTACGCCCCATGCGCTCTGGAGGCGCAGGTGCGGCGGAGCAAGCACCACCGCGAGCCCTCGTTTCGTCAGTTCATTATAACACAGCTCGGCTCCGTCTCCAACCAGTATTTGCGGTTTTTTGCGGTTTTCCAGCTCCAGGGCCAATTCTTCTACAGGGATGGCCCGGTCCGGGCACAGCCGCTCCAGTATACCGCCGCGGGCCTGAAAGCGGGCATTGTAGACCTGATTCCTCCGGGCATCCATAACGGCGCAGAGATCCGCCTCCAGATGGGCCAGCGGCCACGCCATGGCTTCCAGCGTGGAGACGCCCGCGCAGGGCTTGTCCCCCGGCCAGGCCAGCCCCTTGGCCGCGGCCACGCCGATCCGAAGTCCTGTAAAGGACCCTGGCCCCGCCGCCACGGCCACGACCTCCATCTCCTCCAGCGTCAGCCCGCAGTTTTCCAGGAGATCCCGGCACATGGGCATCAGCGTTCGGCTGTGCGTGAGGCCGCTGTGCTGGAAGGATTGGGCCAAGAGCGTCTCGTCCTCACACACCGCCACTGAGACCGCTGTAGCGGAGGACTCCAGAGCCAAAATCTTCATCTCTCTCCCCCCTCGGTCATCGTGATGAACCGCTGTCCGTCGTTGGCGCCCCGGCGGATATCTACCCGGACACAGTCCCCTTCCAGAGCCTCGGCCACATTTTCACTCCACTCCACGGCACACACGCCGCCCCGGCCCAGGTAGTCCTCCCATCCGATCTCGAAGAGCTCGTCGGCGGAGCCCAGGCGGTACATATCGAAGTGGAACAGAGGGAGCCGCCCTCCATCGTACTCATTGACGATGGTAAAGGTGGGGCTGGTCACCCGGTCCGCTATCCCGAGCCCCCGGGCCAAGCCCCGGACAAAAGCAGTCTTGCCCGCCCCCAGGTCCCCGGTAAAGGCCACCACTGTGCCCGCTTTCAGCCGCGCCCCCATGGACGCGCCCAGCGCCTCGGTCTCTTCGGGACTGTTGGTTGTGTACTCCATCGGCTCTCCCCCCACTATACGCACCACATAAGTCGAAATATTATAACACAGATTCCCCCGCCTGTAAAACCTGTTTACGAAAGCCGTCCGAAGTGGTAAAATATATGTTCCATCACTCCGCAAAGGAGGTGAGGCCCTTTGTGGCTCACCGATAGCATCAAAGAATTTTTCCGCAAAGCGGACGTGCTTCTCCTTGTGCTCATTGTGGCGGCCTCGCTGTTCGGCGTGGTGCTCATCTACAGCGCCACCCGCTGGATGGGCGCCGCCGGCGCGCGGTTCGTCCCCATTCAGCTCGTCGCCATAGTCCTGGGTGTGGCGGTCTATTTCGTCATGTCCTTTGTGGACGTGGAGCTCTTTACCGAGCGAAGCTGGAAATGGATGCTTTTCTTCAATGTATGCATCATTCTCATGCTCCTCACCCCCTTCGGCGTGGGCAAAGAGCAGACCGGGAACAACAGCTGGCTGGCATTTCCCTTCCTTCCCATGAATATCCAGCCGGCTGAGGTGGCCAAGATTTTCTTTGTCCTACTGCTAGCCTTTCAATGCCGCAAGCTCCAGGACTGGGGCATCAGCCGTTTCACCTCGGTGGTGCAGCTGGCCGGGCACTCCCTCTTTATGGCGGCCCTCATCGCCGTGGTCTCCGGGGACTTCGGCATGGTCCTGGTCTATTTGGGCCTCTTCGTCATCATCGCCTGGACGGCCGGGGTCAAAAAGCGGTGGTTTCTCCTTGCCCTGGTGCTCGGAGTCGCTGCGGTCATCATTGTCTGGCCCCATGTCCCCGGCTACATCCAGGGCCGCTTCACCGTAGTCATCGACCACATCACCGGCAACCCGGACACCTATGTGGAGCAGACCCAGGGCCGCGGCTGGCAGCAGACCCGCAGCATCCTGGCCATTGGCAGCGGCGGCCTTTTCGGTCAGGGCTATCTGCAGGGCACGCAAACCCAGAGCGCTTCGGAAGAGGCGCTCCCCGCCCGGCATACCGACGAGATCTTCGCCGTCTGCGGAGAGGAGTTCGGCATGGTGGGCTGCATCCTGGTCATCCTGCTCCTCACCGCCATCATCCTCCGCTGCGTGTGGGTGGCCCGCCGGGCCAACAGTCCCATGGCGGCCTATGTCGCCATGGGTTACGCCGCCATGCTCCTCCTTCAGACGGTCATTAACATCGGCATGTGCCTGTATGTCTTTCCCGTGGTGGGGCTCACCCTCCCCTTTTTCAGTTCCGGAGGCTCCTCCATCATCACTCTCTATGCCTGCATGGGCATCGTCTCCGGCATCAAGATGCGCTCTCTCCCCAGTTGGCTGCGGGACCGGAGCCAGCTATAGCCACGCGAACGATACGTTGAAAGGCGGTCCGGCATTTGCCGGACCGCCTTCTCTCATGCCCTGCTCTTTTCCGCGACCCGGCCGCCATAATCCCTGTCGGCGCGGTTCAGGTAATCCAGCACAGTTTCCCGCGTTTCCCGGGACACATCGCGCAGCTCCGAGGCGATATTTTCCTCCAGGTGCTCCTGCTCCTCCCGCGGGAGCGTGCGGTACCGCTCTCCCGCCTGCGTAAAATCATCCCGGCGGGAAATTCCGGCCCTGACCTGTGTCCCCGCCGTTTCCGCGCCCAGCCCGGAAGACACCTGCTGGTCCGGGGTCCAGCCTTCCTGGCGATTAACGGGTATCTTCCGAAAATCCGTCCCCAGACGGCGGCGTTGGGCATCCCAGTACACGACGGATCGCCCCTGCAGCAGTTTGTCGTCAGAAAACTCCGCACCGGGGAGCAGATTGGCCGGGGAAAAAGCCAGTTTTTCCACCTGCTCCCGGTAGTTCTCCGGATTCCGGTTCAAAATCAGCCTCCCCACCGGCTGGAGCGGATAGTCCGCTTCGCTCCACACCTTGGTGGCATCCAGCGGGTCATAGGGCAGACTTTCGGCGTCCGCGGGGTCCATAAGCTGGACCCGCAGCTCGTATTCCGGCCCTTCTCCCCGGGCAATGGCCTCGTACAGCCCCCGCCCCGCCACGTCCGGGTCCCCTGCCAGGGCGGCAGACTCCGCCGCCGTCAAAAACTCCGTCCCCGCCTGGGGGAGCCAGTGGTATTTGACGTATCTCCTCTTTCCCGCCGCATTTCGCCAGACGTAGGTGTTGACCCCGTAGGTCCGCAGATGGCACAGGCTTTTCACGGTCCCCGCGTCCGAGTAAAGCCATGTGACGAAGTGGAGCGCCTCCGGCACATGGGCCACAAACGCCCAGAATCGCTCCGGGTCCCTGAGGTTGCTCCCCGGCGCGGGCCCCAGCGTCCGGATGAATTCCGGAAAGCGCATGGCGTCCCGCACGGAGAATACGGGGAGGTGATTGCAGAGGAGATCAAATACGCCGTTGCCGGTGTAAAATTTGGTGGAGAAGCCCCGTACGTTCCGAGATGCGTCAGGCGTGTCCCGGCTGCTAACGGCCAGGGAAAAGCGGGAGACCGTGGGCGTCTGCTCCCCCACCCGCTGCAGAAAGGGCAGCATGGTATATTCCCCCATGGCCCGCCCCGTCTCAAACTGGCCAAAAGCCCCCCATCCCTTTGCGTGGACCGCCCGTTCCAGGGGCTTTTCATGGATAAAGCCCGCCAGCGTCTCGTGCAGCGCTCCATCCAGCAGCACCACCGGCCCGCCCGCCCCCACTGTCTGGCTGTGGGCAGAGGGCTCCTCCTCCGGCATGGGAGGAGGAGCGCTGTCCGTCCGCTCCCACGCCGTCTCCCCCTGCTCTTCAGCGGGCGCCGCCTCAACCAGGGGTGCGGGTTCCGTCTCCCTCTGCCGTACCGGGGGGGCGGGAGGCTCCTGCGGCAGACGCTCCGGAATGGGGGGCTCAGGTGCCGTACTCCGGGTCACGGGAATATAGGGTTCTCTGCGCGGTGTGCCGCCAGGCAGGTAGGGTACCCCTTTCCGGGGGCGGTTATGTTCCAGTTGATACCATCCATTGGACATAGCAAGACCTCCATCCATGTTGCATCATCACCCAATCCTATGCGTCTCCACCCGAAAAAAGACGGCAAAGGCGCGCCGCCTGCCGTGGCGGCGCGCCTCTTTATCTAAAATAGACTCAACTGCACACCCTCCGCCCTGGGGCGCCGGGGCGCGGCCGTTTCCCGGCTCACATACCGGGCCGGGAGGTCGTCCAGGAAGGGGGAGGGCTCCGGGCCGGTGAGCAGAATCAGCTCCTCCCTGGCCCGGGTCATGCCTACGTAGAAGAGCCGGCGCTCCTCCGCCTTATCCGTGGGATGCCGCTCCGACTCCAGCGGAATGGTCCCCTTGTTCGCCCCGCAGAGAAACACCACCGGGAATTCAAGGCCCTTGGAGCCATGGAGCGTCATCAGCGTCACCGCCCCCGACGCATACCCCAGTCCGGCGCTGCGCAGCAGGTCCCGCTCCTGGCCCAACGTCAGATTTTGAAGCAGGTCAGCCATATCCCGATAGAAAACCGTCATATTCAACAGCCTGCGGATTGGTTCCGCCCCATCGCAGCCTGCGCCTTCCGCCCAGTGCTCCAGCAGTCTTCCGGGCTTTTCCCCCCGGAGGCCCGGCATCGCTTTCAGCGCCAGACGGCTCCAGCTCTCCACCCAGGGAGCCTGGGCGTATCTCTCTCCCAGCGTCCGGACGCGCTCCTCCACGGTCCCCTCCAGCATCGTCCACTGTGCGGGGACGGCCTCCGCCAAGTCCGCCGGGCAGTCCAGCCCCAGCGTCAGGGCGGAACGGAAGGACAGCGTGTCCTCCGGCTCCATCAGGTGGCGGAAAAAGCACAGCGCGCCCCGCACCCGTCCGTCGTTCAGGAAATCCTCCCGGCCCGCCACCACACAGGGGATACCGTCCCGACTCAGGCACTGCTCCAGCAGCTCCGCCTGCCGCCGGGTGCGGTAGAGCACGGCGATGTCCCCAAAGGCACGCACCGCCTCCCGGTCCGGCGCACCGCCCCTCTGGGCCGCCAGCATATCCACGCCCCCCACCATGCGCCCGATCTCCTTGGCCACAAAGATGGCTTCGGAGAGGGGACTCTCCACCGTGAGGACGCGGACAGGCGCGCCTGTGGGCCGGACGGCCTCCAGCACCCTGGGCGCACCGCCGTTTCGTCCGATGACCGTCAACGCACAGCCCACGATCTCCGGCGTAGAGCGGTAATTTTTGACCAGTCGAACGGCGGCCAGGTCTTTCAAATCCTCCTCCACCCGCTGGAAGCACCCCGGGTCGGAGCCACGAAAACCGTAAACAGACTGGTCCGGGTCCCCGATGACAAAAAGGCTCTTTCCCTTCCACCCCCAAGCGCGGAGCAGCCGGCTCTGCACAGTGTTGCAGTCCTGGAACTCGTCTACCAGCAGGTGCGTGAAGCGCCGCTCCGCCGAGGCCCTGGGGCCGTCCTTCTCCCACAGCTCCAGCGTCTCCAAGAGCAGATCGTCAAAGTCCAGAAGTCTTAACTCCCGCAGATGAGCGCAATAGGCGTCGAATACCTCGTTCTCCAGCTCCGTGTCCAGGCCGTTTTTCCGCCGGGAGACCTCCTGGAGAAGCTTCCCCGGCTTGAGATCCACGCCCAGCGCACATCTCACATCCTCCGCCGCCTCCAGCGCCTCATAGCTTCCGATCAACCTGACGCCCTGGGGCCGTTTGGAGAGAAGGTCCAGACAAATGGCATGGAAGGTCCCGATGGTCATCCCATGGACCGCCCGCCTGCCTCCCAACCGCTCCTCCAGCCGTTCCCGGAGCTCCCCCGCGGCCTGATTGGTAAAGGTCACAGCGGTGATCTCGCCGGGCTTCACGCCCCGCTCCTCTATCAGATAGGCGATGCGGGCCACCAAGGTCTTGGTCTTGCCCGTACCCGGCCCCGCAACTACCTCCACCGCCCGTGCCTGGGCGGTCACGGCTTCCCTCTGTTCCGCGTTGAGGCCTTCGCCGGCGGGCGCTGCGTACACCGGCTCCGCCATCCGCTTGGCCGCTTTGGCCGCCCGGCCTCTGTGGGCCGCAGGCGCCTCCCCCAGGCCAAAAAGGCTCACCTGGCCGTTCAGCGCCTCCCGTTCCGCGGGCTCCAGCAGGCCGATCACGCCATAGGCTCCGTCATAGCCGGGCATCCGGCGTACCTCTCCCTTTCTCAACCGGCGGATCCCCTCTGCCACCAGGGGACCGGCCACCTCACCGATGTCCGCCTCCGGCACCTCCCGCAGGATGTGAAATTCCGGCCCCAGCTCCCGCAACATGCGCTCATACTTACGGTTCACCTTGCCGCCGGCGGCTGAGCCCCCTTCCGAGGCGGCAATGACCTCCGGCAGAGGCACCAGGCTCTCAAAACTCTTGGCATCCGGCTTCACATAGTCCTCCGCCCGGTCTGCCAGCTCTTCGACCCGATGTAGAACACCGATGGTCAGCTTTTTCCCGCATATCGGACAGCGTCCCCCGGCGGCCTCCGTCTCCTGGGGAGACAGGCACATCCGACAGCTCCGGTGCCCGTCCAGATGATATTTCCCCTCCTCCGGGAAGAACTCGATGGTGCCCGCCAGGCCCTCTCCCGTCTCCATCGCTTTTGCCAGTTCCGGATAGGAAGGCCGGATGTCCAGCAGGTTGGCCTCCCGCCCCAGCTTGGCCGGGGAGTGCGCATCTGAATTGGAGACCAGTTGATATTTGTCCAGGGCGGAGAGCCGCCAGTTCATGGGCGGGTCGGAGGAGAGCCCCGTCTCCAGGGCATGGATGCAGGGCGTCAAATCTTCGAAGCAGTCTTCTATGGCGTCAAATCCGGAGAAGGCTCCGAACAGGGAGAAATGGGGCGTCCAGATATGGGCCGGAATAAAGACGGCCTCTGGGCAGGACTCCAGCGTGATCTCCAGCAGGTCCCGGGTATCCAGGCCCAAAATGGGTCTCCCGTCGGAATGGATGTTTCCGATAGCCTCCAGCTTCCGCGCCAAGACATCGGCCGCCTCCAGGGAGGGCAGCAGGATCAGGCTGTGGACCTTCCGCGTCCTGCCGTTTTTCTTATAGATGGTACTAATCTCCCCCGTGACCACAAAGCGCGGCCGGACCTCCGGGGCAGTGTCCTCCCGAAAACGGACGTCCTCCCGCAGCGTATAGAGCCCCTCCTCTGCCGGGACCAGCTTCTCCATGAGCTCGGCCCGCCAAGCCGGGTGGGTGAAATCCCCGGTCCCCACCAGAGAAATGCCCTTCCGTCTGGCCCAGAAATCCAGGTATTCCGGCACACAGTCCCGGCTGGTGGCTCTAGAGTATTTGGAGTGGATATGCAGATCGGCGATCAGCATGGCGACCATCCTCCCCATGGAAGTTTTTTCTCATCATACCCTTTTTTCGCCTTTCCTGCAAGGGCTGGACAGCGCGAGGTGGGTGTGGCATAATAAGGGGCAATACATCCGCTCGGAGCGGCGTGTCAAAAAATCTTTCCATCCAATGACACGCCCTCTCAGCAGAAGATCGTGAGGGATCGCGATGGATCGGATTCGTATGACAGGCCCTGAGAGCCCTTATTATAGGCAAGCCATGGAGCTGTACGCCGCCGGCTTTTCCCTCCATGAGCAGCGCAGGCCGGAGGAGCAGATTCAGGCCATGAGGGATCCCGCCTTCCACTGCGATGCGCTGGTGGAAAGTGGGACCTTCATCGGGCTTCTCTTCTATTGGGAGGCAGTGGGCGTCACCTATGTGGAACATTTTGCCGTGGTGGAGGCCCTGCGGAGCTCCGGTGCCGGCTCCCGTGCCTTGGCCGCGTTCTGTCCCGCCCACGCCCCCGTGGTATTGGAGATCGATCCGCCTGTGGACGCCGTCTCCACCCGTCGGAAAGGCTTTTATCAGCGGCTGGGCTTCGCCGAAAACTCCTACGCACACCGCCATCCGCCCTATCGTACGGGATTCGCGCCCCACCCGCTGGTCGTCATGTCCTGGCCCGAGGCCCTTTCGCCAGAGGCTTACAGCACCTTTTCCCGTATGCTCTCTCACCGCGTCATGCGGTATGCCCAGGTGGGAATCAGCCAGCTTGCAGCAACCTAACCCAGGGCCACATCCAGCACCATCATAACAAGGAAGCCCGCCATAACGCCCAGCGTGCCCACATTGGAGTGCTCGCCCAGATGGGCCTCCGGGATGAGCTCCTCCACCACCACATACATCATGGCGCCGGCGGCAAATGCCAGCAACCAAGGCATCACCGGCGAAATACCGCCCGCCACAAGAACGGCCAGGACGCCGAAAATCGGCTCGACCACGCCGGAGAGGCTCCCGCAGAGGAACGCCTTGAAGCGTCCCGTCCCCTCCTGCCGCAGCGGCAGGGATATGGCGGCCCCCTCCGGGAAGTTCTGAATACCGATCCCGATGGCCAAAGCCATCGCCGCGGTATAGAGGGCCGCGTCGCCTCCGTGCTGGGCCGCCAGGGCGAAACTGAGTCCCACCGCCATGCCCTCCGGGATGTTGTGCAGGGTGACGGCAAAGACCAGAAGGGTGGTCCGCTTCAGATCCGTCCTGGCCCCCTCCGGGTCCTTGGCGCCGGGGTGCAGATGGGGCAGCAGCCCGTCCAGCAGCATGAGGAACGCCACGCCCAACAAAAAGCCGCCCGCCGCCGGGATCCACCCCGGCCAGCCCGCCGCTTCCGCCTCTTCTATAGCAGGGATGAGCAGGGACCAGACCGAGGCCGCCGTCATCACACCCGCCGCAAAGCCCAGGAAGATACGCTGCATCCCCGCTGTGGTCCCCTTCTTGAAGAATAAAACGACAGAAGCGCCCAAGGTGGTCATTAGAAAGGTGAATCCTGTGCCGCCCGCCGCCCAATAGACAGATTCCATTGTTCTGCCTCCTTTCTCCTCCCAGTATAACAGAATTGCCGGGAGTCGGAAAGCTCCGACTCCCGGCAATTCCATACCTGTCTGGGCTCTTTTCCATCATGCCCCGGACGCCTGCAGAATAATCGGTTCCCTGGCCTCCTTCTGAAGGGTCCTGCAACAGATGTGTTCGATGCTCTCCTCCGAGAGCGCGAACAGGCAGGACACCGCGTCCCGGCGGGCGATCTGATCGTCTACACCCAACTCCTGAAGGAAAAATGCCTCTAACAGCGCCGCTTTTGTATAGAGTCGGTTTGCCGTCCGAATCCCTTCCCCGGTGAGCTGGACCTGTCCATAGCGGCGCTTCCGGACAAAGCCGCCCTGAGACAGCACGCCCATCATATGGACCACGCTGGCCGGAGAGACCTCCATCATCCGCGCAATATCCACGGAGCGCACAGCGCTTCCACCGTCGCTCAACTCATAAACCGCAACCAGATAGCGCAGGGCCGCATTGGAAAATTCCATCTCAGGACCGTCCTTTCTCAGAATCCGGCGAACCCGCCGCCGAAGCTTCTGCACTGCTCCAGGCCGGCGTCGTCCGGGGTCTCATTGATGATCAGCCCCTCGTCGCCGTACAGCTTGGCGCCATCCTTCCCTGCGCGGTCCCACCAGTCCCGCATCCACTGCCCGTCGCCCCAGCCATAGGAGCCGAAGAGGGCCACCTTCTTCCCCGAGAGGCTTCCCTCGATACTCTCGAAGAAGGGCTCGAACTCGGACTCCTCCAGCACTTCGGCACCCATGGCCGGACATCCCAGGGCCAGCAGGTCGCAGTCCTGCACATCGCTCCCCGAGGCCTGAGAGACCTCCAGCACCTTCACCTCCGCGCCGGCGGCCTGAGCGCCCTCCGCGACGGCGCGGGCCATGGCCTCGGTGTTACCGGTCTGGGACCAGTAGATAACAGACATCTTGCTCATAACATTACCCTCCACAATATATTGTTCATCTTGGGAAACTCACATTTTTTCAGGCCGCCAGAAATACCTCGGACAGGGTCATGCCCCGGGCAACCCGCCTGCACAGAACCTCCCGGCATCGGTCATAGAGCCGGAAAAGCACCCGCGCCCGGTCCACATCGGAATAGACCTTCCAGTATCCGCACAGCTTGCAGTTTTGCCCCCGGTAGCGCTGGAAGCCCAGCACATCTTCCGGCGGATAACCCAGAAACAGCCCGATCTCGTGGGGAAATTCCTTCCCCATCCGCAGCCGTGTACTCAGCAGATCCAGCAGGCGTCCCACGTCCGCTCCCTCGGGATATCCATCCCTCCGCAGCAGCTCTGCCGCCAGCGGCTCCCTGAGCTGCCGTGCAAGCTGCTCCTCCCGATACACCAGGAGCAGCGCCCGTTTCCCGCACCCACACAGCAGCCGGAATGATACGCCCTTTCCCTGAAACAGCCTGTTGTACTTCGCCGCCGTCTCCCGCAGCTCCGGAAACTCTTCCATGGAAAGGGAGACGAGATTTGCCGCCTTCACTCCCGCCAGCGCGGGCCCGCAGTGATAGGCCAATACCTGGTCCAATTCTCTGTACATTCTGTTCCCTCATTTCTATTTCCACATAAGTTAGTTTCAGCTAACCGATGCAGAAATATAGAAGGGATTAAAACCCCCTTTGGTTAGCTTTTGCTAACTTACATATATGCTACCATGTCGCTGGGTCATTGTCAAGAGAATTTTTGCGCGGGAGGGCGCCTCCTCCTCACACTTTGCCCCGCAGTCCATTCCGGGCGCTATCTCTTCCTCAGCTTGCTGAGGGGGCGCCGCCGTCAGGCGCCGCCCCCTTTTCCCTCATTTTTTGCGATGTGTTCCTTCAGCCTCAGAAACGTCTCTTCGCTGATATCATGTTCGATCCGGCAGGCGTCCTCAGCCGCCACCTCCGGCGAGACACCCAGCTCGGAGAGCCACCGGGTGAGCAGCCTGTGGCGCTCATAAATCCGGGAGGCGATGGTCATGCCCGCCTCTGTCAGGGTCAGAAAGCCATCCTTGTCCATCTCCACATAGCCGTTTTCACGCAGCAGGCTCATCGCCCGGCTCACACTGGGTTTGGAATATCCCATATGATGCACCACATCGATGGAGCGCACCAAGCCTTTTTTCTCCTTCAAGATCAAGATAGACTCCAGATAGTCCTCGGCGGATTCCTGAACCTTCACGGACTTCCCTCCATTCCTTCCAAAAATATACGCCTGATGGGCGACTGCCTTTTTTGCTATTTTAGCACAAAAAACGGGGATACACAAGGGGCCCGTTTTTTGCCAAATGGGGATTGACAGAAATGGTTAGCCGTGGTAAACTACCAACGTAAGAGGGGTTAGAAAGAGCTAACCCCATATTATACGGGCACTGGTTAGCATCTTCTAACTTTCCTGCCCTGCTATTTTTTAAGAGAGGTGGTCGTTATCATGCCGTTGACTATGGCGCCTTCCGGGACTGTAACCACGGTAAAAAAAATCCACGGGAAGGACGAAACCCGCCGCTTCTTGGAAAGCCTGGGTTTTGTAGAGGGCGGAAAGGTCACCGTCGTGTCCGAAATGGGCGGGAACCTTATCGTCAACATCAAGGACGCCCGCATCGCCCTGAGCAAGAGCATGGCCGGTCGCATTATGGTCTGACCGGCCTGGAAAGGAGGAAGGAATCGATGAGCACACTGCGAAATGCAAAGATCGGACAAACCGTCACAGTCACCCGCCTGAACGGCGAGGGGGCTCTGCGCCGCCGCATCATGGATATGGGGATCACCAAAGGCACCCCCATTTACGTCCGCAAGGTCGCTCCCCTGGGGGATCCCGTGGAGGTCACGGTCCGCGGCTACGAGCTCTCCATCCGTAAGGGTGACGCCGAGAGCATCGAGGTCCAGTGATGGTTTCTTTGCAGTCAAGAGTTAGCCTAAAATAACCAGCCTTCAAAGACTGATTTTTGTCAGCGGGACCTCCATCCCGCAGAGGAGGAAATGAAAAAATGTCCATAACCATTGCCCTTGCGGGCAACCCAAACTGTGGCAAGACCACCATGTTCAACGCCCTCACCGGGTCCAATCAGTTTGTCGGAAACTGGCCCGGCGTCACAGTGGAAAAAAAGGAAGGCCGTTTGAAGGGACATAAGGATATCTCCATCATGGACCTTCCCGGTATTTACTCCCTGTCCCCCTACACCCTGGAAGAGGTCGTGGCCCGAAACTATCTGCTGCATGAAAGTCCCGATGTCATCCTGAACCTGGTGGACGCCTCCAACATCGAGCGGAACCTGTACCTCACCACACAGCTTCTGGAGCTGGGGCTTCCGGTCGTGATCGCCCTCAACATGATGGATGTGGTGAAGAAAAACGGCGACAAGATCGATACCGCCAAGCTCTCGGCCTCCTTGGGCTGCCCGGTGGTGGAGACCTCCGCCGTGAGGGGTGAAGGCTGTATCGCCGCGGCCGAAAAGGCTGCGGAGCTGGCTCGTTCCGGAAAGAACGCCGTTCCCCAGCATACCTTCTGCCAGAGCGTGGAGACCGCCCTCTCCACCATTGGGGATCTGGTAAAGGACGTGGTTCCTCAAGAGTCCGCCCGGTGGTTCGCCATCAAGCTCTTTGAACGGGACGAAAAGGTGATGGAGGGCTTTACCCTCTCCGCAGATGTAAAGGATCGTCTGGAATCCGCCATCCGCGTCTGTGAAGAGACAATGGACGACGACAGTGAAGGCATTATCACCGGTGAGCGCTATGAGTACATCTCTAAGTTGGTGGGCCACTGCGTCCGGAAGGGCAAGACAGGGCTTTCCACCTCGGATAAGATCGACCGCATCGTCACCAACCGCTGGCTGGCGCTTCCCATCTTTGCCGTGGTCATGACGCTGGTTTATTACATCTCTGTCTCCACCATCGGCGACATCGTCACCGGCTTTACCAACGACACCTTCTTCGGCGAGTGGATCTCCCCTGCCGTCGAAAATTTCCTGGTCGGCATCGGCTGCGCTGACTGGCTCACCGGCCTCATTGTAGAAGGCATCGTGGGCGGCGTGGGTGCTGTCATCGGCTTCGTGCCCCAGATGTTAGTTCTCTTCCTCATGCTGTGCATCCTGGAGGACTGCGGCTACATGGCCCGCGTTGCTTTCATCATGGACCGCATCTTCCGCCGTTTCGGCCTCTCCGGCAAGAGCTTCATCCCCATGCTCATCGGCTCCGGCTGCGGCGTCCCTGGCATTATGGCCTCCCGCACCATCGAGCAGGACCGCGACCGCAAGATGACCATTATGACCACCACCTTTATTCCCTGCGGCGCCAAGATGCCCATTGTGGCGCTGATCGCCGGCGCCTTCTTCGGCGGCGAGTGGTGGGTGGCCCCCTCCGCATACTTCATTGGCGTGGCCGCCATCGTGGTCTCCGGTATTCTGCTGAAAAAGACCAAGCGATTTGCCGGTGAGCCCGCCCCCTTCGTCATGGAGCTGCCCCCCTATCATGCCCCCAAAGCCGTCAATATCCTCCGCGGCACCTGGGAGAGGGGCTGGTCCTTCATCAAGCGCGCCGGCACCGTCATTGTCCTGGCCTCTATCTTTGTCTGGTTCACCTCCAGCTTCGGCTTTGTGGACGGCCATTTCACCATTCTTACAGAAGATGCTCTGGCCGCCATCAATCCCACACTTCTGGACGACACCACCGATTTTATGGATCTGTCCATCCTGGCCACCATTGGCTCCGCCATCGCCATTATCTTCCAGCCCTTGGGCTTCGGCAACTGGCAGGCCAGCGTGGCGACTTTCTTGGGCCTGGTGGCCAAGGAAGAGGTTGTTGGCTGCTTCGGTACACTGTTCGGCGTGGCCGGAGACGCGCTGGAGCTGGTGGATGCCGGTGAATTCGAGGCGCTTACCCCCATCGCAGCGGCTTTTGGCGGTTCTTCTCTGGCCGCTTACTCCTTCCTGGTCTTCAATCTGCTCTGCGCTCCCTGTTTCGCCGCCATCGGCGCCATCAAGCGGGAGATGAACAACGCCGGCTGGACGCTCTTCGCCATTGCCTATCAGTGCGTCTTTGCCTATGCCTGCTCCCTCATGGTCTTCCAGTTTGGCAGCCTCTTCCTTGGCGGAGGGTTCACCGTCGGTACCGTGGCCGCCATCATCGTTCTGATCGCCATGCTCTATCTCCTGTTCCGCAAAGGATATCAGGGCGAGGGCTCCAAGCTCCGTGCCGTGGACGCTGTCCACGCGTAAGAAAGGAAATCACCCCATATGGCAACTTACATCGTCGGCGGCATTCTGCTGGTCGTGGTGGCGCTCATTGTCTACCATCAGTGGAAGAGCCGGAAAAAAGGCGGCTGCTCCGCCTGCGGCGGCGGCTGCGATCACTGCAGCGGCGGCTGTCACTGACCCTTCAACTGAAATTGCCCCTCCTTTCAAAGGAGGGGCAATTTTTCATGCTTGCCGGATGCGCTAAGTCTCCCGTTCCTCCCGCTCCACAGCGGACATGGCGTTTTCTGCGATCCGGTACAGCAGCGTCCGCGCCATTTCGGCCTCTTCCGGCGTCATGCCGCGGGTCAGGTACTCGTTCCACTGTTTTCTCGCCTCATTCACCGCCTTGGCGATGGGCTCCACCATATCGGTGGTATACAGCCGCCGCACTCGTTTGTCCCGTTCATCCGGTACACAGCGTACATATCCCTGTTCTTCCAGCTTCTGAACGGCCCGTGTGACGGTCCCTTTGTCGAACCGCCCCATCCGGGCCAGGTCGTACATACTGATCCCCTGGTTCTCATAGATTCTCAGGAGGAAGAACTGTTGTCCGCAGCCGATTTGATAGGGCGAGAGCATCCGGTCATAAAACCGGTTGCTCAGACGATAGGCGATGGAAATATTTCGCCCCAAATATGTGGACTCGCTCATGACCGTCCGCCTCCTTACGATCCGATGTTTTTTGTATTTTGGGGACCTGCTTGAAAATTTCCGGCCCCTAGAATACCACAGTATGCTGGGATGGGTCAACCAAAATGTGGGGCTCTCCGACCGTCCCCTACCCCGAATGCTCCGCGAAATAAATCAGATTGTGCTGGTAAGCGGGGTCCTCCGGCTTGTACTGTCCAGCCCGCAGGTTATACGCCTCGGCCAACTCCCGCCGGCCCAGACGATCGTAGCAGACACACAGCTGAATACAGGGCAGATAGCCGTAGCAGTCCGGCTGGACGAAGGCCCCGCTCCTGTCCTCCCGTTCCCTAGTAAGGGCCAGCTCATACCAGAACGCCGCGCGGCGGTATTCTCCCCGGTCGAGAAAGTGTTTCCCCAGGTCACAGCAGGTCTCCGCCCGGGGATCATCGAAGCGGAAGCTCTCCAGCAGAGCCTGGAGCGCCTCATCCTGTTTTCCCATCTGATATGCGCAGTAGGCCAAGAACCGGCAGGCCTCGATCTCATTCTCTACCCAGCCTCCGCCCTCGTCCAGAAAGGTGCGAAGCTCCCGTTCCGCCGCCTCATACCGGCCATGGTAGTAGAGCTCCCGGGCATAGTAAAACCGCTCTCTCGGCTCCGGATGGAGCCCTGCGGCCCGTCGCGCCTCAAAGATGCGCAGATTCCGGTCCGGGTCACCGGCGCCCTCCTTTTTGTGGGTCACCGCTACATCGGACCAGACCACCTGGCCAAAGGGCGGAATCACTTCATGGACCGCTCCCACCCACATGGGCCGTCCCGTATTTCGGATGATGCGCTCCCGATAATAGGAAAACGTAGGATTACCGGCCCTGTCGAAAGCGGTGTGATACTTCATCATGACCACATCCACAGAGGCCGGGAGAGATCGCTTCAGGTCCAGAAACTTTTCCCGGTCCTGCATCAGCAGTACATCGTCGGCATCCAGCCACATGCAGTATTCCATGCTCGCCTGGGCGAAAGCAAAGTTCCGCGCCGCCGCGAAGTCGTCTATCCAGGCAAACTCGCATACCCGGTCCGCATATCGCGTCGCGATCTCACGGGTGGCGTCGGTGCTCCCCGTATCCACCACCACAATCTCGTCTACCAGCCCCGCAGCGCTGTCTAGGCATCGCCCCAGTACCGCCTCTTCGTTTTTGACGATCATACACAGGCTGATCGTAGCCATCCGGCACTCCCCCTTTTCCGCCATCCTATGTGTGGGAGAGGTCGGATGTGAAAGGACCGCGCCCAGACAGGGGCACGGTCCTTCTGTCTTTTACCGTTCCATACGGGAGAGGCCTATGACCTCATCCACCGGCAGAGAGAAGAGCACGCCGTGGCTCTCGGTGGCGATCCCCGCCTCGCGGTTCACCGCCTCCATAATGGGCTGGCGCAGTTCTCTGGGGGCCAGGATCGCCACGATATCTTTTTCAGGCCGGACGCCGCTGCCGCCAGGCTTCTCACCTTCCGCCCCCAGTCTGCGGCCGTGGAGGATCGTGCCCCCCCTGGCCCCCGCGGACTTGGCGGCGGACATCACTGCGTCATCGCATCCGCTATTGACCACGACCACGATCAGGTCGTCTTTTTCCTTCTGCTGCATCGGTTCCTCCTTTTCCGCTCCGATCCTCTGGACCTCTCGGTTCACAATTTGGGCAACCGCCCCACTCACCGCGGACAGGGGCATTGTAAAGAGTATCCCCTTGCCGGGCGTTGCCAGTTCCAGCTCCTTCCCCGCCGCCGCAAGCAGGGGCGGGACGGCATGCTCGGGCAGGAGGGTAAGGAGCACGTCCTTTTCCGTCTCCCCCAAACCCAGATAGTCCAATATATCCGAATTGGCGGTCCCCCTGCCCGGCGTGGCGTAATGCTGCCGGAGTCCTGCGCCCGCAAAGAGCTCCACCGCCCGTGCGCCCCGGCCCCGGTCCAGGATGGTGACCATCAGCTTGATTCTCGACTGTTCTTTCATCAGGCGTCCTCCAGGCGGACTGTCTCCTGGTCCGCGTCGTCATAGATGATGATCTCGTCCGCTTCCACCGCGGTCAAAAGGGCGCGCTCCGCCTCCAGGGCGGATTTCTTCTGGTAGACCAGACCCAGGACCTGGATGGCTACCAGAGGGGTCATGGCTACCATGGCCACGATGCCGAAAGCATCGGTCAGCACGTTTCCCCCCAGCGCCTCACAGGCGCCCATGGCGAAGGGCAGCAGAAAGGTCGCCGTCATGGGGCCGGAGGCCACGCCGCCGGAGTCGAAGGCAATGGCGGTAAAGACCTTGGGCACCTGAAAGGAGAGGCTCAGGGCCAGCACATATCCGGGGACCAGGAACCAGAGGATGGAGATCCCTGTCAGCACCCGCACCATGGCCAGGCCCAGCGCCGCCGCCATACCCAGGGAGAGGGCCAGCCCCATGGCCTTTTGAGACACGGCACCGCCGGTGAGGTCCTCCACCTGCTGGTTCAGCACGTGGACGGCGGGCTCCGCCGCCACAATAAAGTAACCCACCACCATCCCGATGGGGATGAGGACCCAGTGATAGGGCAGCTTGGCGATCTGCGCGCCCAGGAAATGCCCCGCGGGCATGAAGCCCACGTTGACCCCCGTGAGGAAAAGCACCAATCCCACATATGTATAAAGCATCCCCACGATGATCTTGATGAGCTGCCGCTGGCGCAGATGGAGAGAAACGATCTGAAACACGGTGAAAAAGGCGACGATGGGCAGCAGCCCCAAGGCCACCTCCTTAATATAGGTAGGGAACCCAGATGCAAAATAGGCCCCCACATCGGCGGTGGTCTCCAGGTCCGGGATGGAAAAGGGTGTATAACTCAAGTCCGGGGCGTTGTAGCACAGTCCCAGGATCATAACAGCCAGAATGGGCCCGATGCTGCACAGCGCCACCACGCCGAAGCTGTCCGCCTCCGAGTCCTTATGGCTGCGCAGGGCGGTCAGCCCGGCACCCATGGCCATAATAAAGGGCACGGTAATCGGCCCCGTGGTAACGCCGCCGGAATCAAAAGCCACGGCCAAAAATTCCTTGGGCACCAGAAAGGCCAGCAGAAAAACCAGAGCGTAAAAGCCAATTAGCAGCTTATTGAGGGGCCACCCGAAGCGGGAACGCAGCAGCGCCACCGCCAGGAAAATGCCCACGCCCGCCGCCACGGTAAGGATGATCACCATGTCCGGCACAGCGGGAACCTGGTGGGCCAGCACTTGGAGGTCCGGCTCCGCAATGGTGACAAACACCCCGATGACAAAACACAACGGCACCATGGCCCACAATTTGCTCCCTCTGGCCACCTGCTCACCGATCCCATCTCCGATGGGCATCATCGCCATGTCCACGCCCAGAGAAAAAAAACCTACTCCCACAATGAGGAGCAGGGCCCCGACCAGGAAAAGGATCAGAGAGGCCACAGGCATGGGCGCCATCGTAAAGCTGAGCAGCAGGACGATGGCTGTGATCGGTACGACCGAGGAGAGGGCTTCCATTACTTTTTCCTTCAGTTTCTTATTCATTGACGCCTCCTTCAAAAAGTATATTATTTTCCCGTTTTATTTTACCAGATTTTTGCTGAGCTGTAAATCTATTTTTCGCTAAGAATACGCTAAGAATGTGAAAAGCATGTGGAAGAAGCCAGCCTCTCCCACATGCTTTTCACATCTCTCTTCCCGTATTCACCTCAGCGGCCGGCCGCACGGTCCTCCTGGATCAACCGCTTCAGGGCCTCCACCCCCACCTCGATGGCAGCGGCGAGGTCATGGCTCTCCTTCTGGTCCAGCCCTGCCGCCTCCCGCTCCTGGTTCCAAATGACATGGAAGCAAGAGCCGCATCGGACCCCCAGAGCGCTGGCGCAGCAGAAGAGCGCGGCAGATTCCATTTCGGAGGCCAGGACCCCCAGACGTTTCCATGCCTCCCACTTGTTCTGAAGCTCATAGCTCACCGGCATCCGCCTCGGGTCATGCTGTCCGTAAAAAGAGTCCTTGCATTGGACGACACCCGCGTGCCACGGCTTTCCCAGCGCCTTTGCCGCAGCCACAAGCGCCTCCTGTACATGGTAATCCGACACCGCCGGAAATTCGATGGGAGCATATTCCCGGCTGGCCCCCTCATGTCGGACCGCTCCGGTGGCGATCACCACATCGTCGCTCTGGACCTGCAATGCGATACCGCCGCAGGTCCCCACCCGAATAAAGGTATCCGCCCCTATGGCGGCAAGCTCCTCCATGGCGATGACGGCGGAAGGCCCGCCGATCCCGGTGGAGCAGACCGAAACCTTTTCCCCAAGCAGCGTCCCTGTATAGGTGGTGTATTCCCGATTGGACTGCACCTTCACGGGATCGTCAAAGTAGGCGGCAATCTTCTCGCACCGCCCCGGATCGCCGGGGAGGATGCAGTACCGCCCTACATCGCCCTCTTTACATTTGATATGGAATTGCAATTCATGCTTCTGCATTGGCTCACCTCCAAAATAACCGATAGCCATTTTTTATTATAGCGCCTCTTCAGGCTTTTTGCAAGGAATCCGGCATATCTTGGTTTGTAACCATTTGTTCTTGCAATTTGTATTGCCCTTGAGTAGAATAGCTACAGATCAGGCTCTGATTTGGAAAGGAGGCGGCCATGAAAAAAAATGCACCGCTCTGTGTCCTCTGCCTGCTGCTGGGCTGCCTCGCCGGTCTCGCGCTCAACTTCTCCCTCTGGGACGGTGGCGGACTGTTCTCCGCTTACATTCCCTCCGGGGCCGCTGTCCCCGGCGCGGAGGCCCCGTCCCCGGAGTCATCCACGGATACCTGTGACCCCACCGACAACGCTCCCCTGCTGGAGGCCGGAGACGCCGTGCTGGAGGCCCTCAAAAGAGGGGATATCCAAGTCCTTGCCGCTCTCATCGACACAGAGCGCGGGGTGACCTTTACTCCCTACTCCACCGTGAACCCCCGCAGCGATCTCACCTTTTTGCCCGACCAGTTCACCGAGGCCGGCATCAACGGCACACGCTATGTCTGGGGCGCCACCCAGGGAAAGGGGGACCCCATCGAGCTCACACTTCCCGAATATCTGAAACGCTATGTCTATAACGCGGAATATACCCGGGCTCCGGTCATCGGCGTGGATCATGTGTTCTCCTCCGGAAATTCTCTGGAGAATGTGGCCGAGGCCTATCCCGACGCCCGCTTCCTGGAGTATTATTTCCCCGGGGTGGATCCGTCCAACAACGGCTTTGACTGGTGTGCGCTCAAACTGGTCTTTCTCCCCAGAGACGAGGGGTATCGACTGGTCGGTATCATCCACAGCGAATGGACCATATAGAGATTTCAGGCATCATCCCCACGCCCCGGTGGAGCCGGTGATGTTATGCGCTCATGCCAACCAAAAGAAATCTCGGCAAATTTCAGTAGGCCCTTGTCGATGCTGCCTCCGGTAGACATCCAAAATTTCCGGCCCGCATCCTGCTCCCGGGAACCCAGGCGTTTTCGAGAGCGTAGAGGGGTGACGGGAGATACGGGATCGAGTGTGTTTGACAAAAAAGGCGTGGCCCATTTTTGAGCATAAATATGCGGGGCATCCATAAGCGGATACTCAGATCCTCTATAAAGGACGCTCCGCGGTAAACACAGCGAGACTGAATGTGGCGAACGCAGTCATTTCAAGGCTTCAGACAGGGTGTTGTTCAATGAGAGCAACACCCTGTTCTATTGCTTTTTAGGCTCATTCTGGTATACTTGTTCAGCGATTTGACACCCATATTACAGCCGTCCGTCATCAGGTCTGCAATAGTCTGATCGGAGTTATCCATGCCCATTTTCATGTTGGTTTTAATCCAAGACATCCCCTTGGCAATGGGGGTTGGCTCTTTTCCATCATCATGGTATTTTTCCAGTAGGGTCTGAATCTCATTCTTTAGCTGTTCATGTTTCTTTTTGCACTCCGTCAGATATTGATTAAGCGCTCTACTGTGCACTTGATCAAGAACATCGTCAATGGACGCGACCCCCATTTTAACGCCTGCGTCACATTCTCGAAGCAGTTTTATCGTGTCCTGTTCAATCATAGAAATTCGCCCCCTTTAATAAGGTAAAGTTAGTCTGCACAGTTTTGCATTTCTTATTCTCTGACCCAACACCCAAGCTAGAACCATATTGACACCCATTTCTTGGTTAGACACCACACAGAGCATTGGACGTACAAAAAGTAAACCCCTTAGGGACGGTGTAGCAGGTAGCACGATAGAATTGAGATAGAGTTCTGGCCCGGGTCCTACTCCCGGAGATACAAGCCTTTTTCGAGAGCGAGGAGGGACAGCGGGAGTTTGCCGAGCGGAAAGCACGGCGGGACGCTGACGAGGCCAAACAAGAATAATGTGAAGGCGGGGACATCTTAAATGATGTTCCCGCCTTTGTTTGCAAGTGCGCATTATACCCAAGAAGGCGTAGTAGATCAACCTGACAACCTGAATCCTTTGTCGTTGCCTGTATCGCTTCCACAAACGAATTTGGAGTGACAACTTACAAGAGCAAACGATTTTCCACCTTTACGGGAGATTTGCGCCGATGTGCAACTTGGCTGGCCGAGAATC
>Ga0129307_1000689_pt1 | contig 47778 bp, 42 predicted proteins | sample P1105metagenome_FD_94437 | JGI IMG/M metagenome (GOLD analysis project Ga0129307, IMG submission 94437) | Capybara group fecal microbial communities from Wisconsin, USA - P1105 metagenome | ecosystem: Host-associated > Mammals > Digestive system > Large intestine > Fecal | place: USA: Wisconsin...
GGAGAGGGGAAGCCCGGGGGATTCAGGTTCCTTATAGCTTCCTTTACTGGTGCATGGGGGCTAAATTGCGGATAAAAACAACATATGGAAGAAGATTTTATTCTAAACACTACATAATCAGGAAAGCATTTAGCTATCTTAGTTACGGTTGCTTTTTTAATGCAATGTTCAGTTTTTCCCAATTGTCGTAAAGTGCCTGCATGGAGGGAAACAATACGTTGGCTCCGGCATCCAGCAGTACTTGTGCGTCTAACGGGCCGGTATTGACTGCTATTGTAAATATGCCTGCCGCCACTCCTGCCTTTACTCCGATGGGAGCATTTTCTATAACAATGGCTTCATCGGCTTTTACGCCTGCTTTCTGCAATCCCATCAAGTAAGGTTCCGGATGAGGTTTACCATATTTTACGTCATAGGCAGTCACCATATGTTCACGCCGGAATATGCCGGGGAAACTCTGATTGAGCCGATTCAGCAGGGAGTGTTGTCCGGAGCCGGTGACAAGTACCGGAATAAGGCCTGCTGCTTTTACTTTTTGCAGTATTTCCCATGCACCGGGCATAGGCAACGGTTCGGGATGAGTGCCGAACTCAACGCTTTTCTCCGCATAGATGCGCTCAATCAGTTCGGCCGGTGCGTCTGTGCCGTGTTGCCGACGGTAGACGATGTTAATTGTTCCGGCGCCTGTGCGTCCTTCGTGCATATATGCCTCTTCGCGGCTTAGGTGTAAGCCATGGCGTTCCATCACTTTATGCCAGGCATCAGCATGGTAGGGCATGGAGTTGAACAATACGCCGTCCATGTCGAAAAGAACGGCTTTGAGTTGGATATGAGGAAATCCGGAAGTTTCCGTAAAGCGGGAGATGGCGTTTTCAATCATTTTTATACCGGTTGTTTTGCGGAGACAAAGATAGGTATAATTCTCTTGATTGATGATAACAAACACAGAATCTGCGGATATATGCGTTCTTTATGATTCGAGACCGCAAACTCTCGCATGATTCTGTGCTCTGAAGGTTGTCATGGAGGTGTTTCGCAACACCCCCTGACGAGAAAAAAAGAACAACCAAACTATTCCATTGTACGGATGGGCAAGTCCAGCACTCCGTCGTATGTGGCGCGTGTGTTTGCCAATCCTATTTTAGGTCCCGGAATCAAGGAACTGTAATTCAATACATGGCGTGTTCTTGCTCTTTGTTGGGGTGTGAATTCTTGTATGTAACCAATCTCATAGTCCATGATGTTTAGTGACGTAAAGACTTTATTCCTTGCGCAGTCGTATCGTTGTGCCAGCTCTTCGAATGTGTAGAGCGACAGATCTACACTGCTAAGCGCTTCCTCATATTCCTTACGGTTATAGCTGTAGGTGTCCGTGCAATAATCCGTATCTTCACAAATATCGCTGTTCCCTTCGGAAAAGGTGTGGCACAGTCCCAAATAGTGACCTATCTCATGCGCCAGTGTCAGAGCGGCATCCGTTTGATTGGGTGTCGAGGAGGTCGTTTTTTCGTAGATATAGTGGTTGTTGATGCAGATACAGTAGGCGTATGCAAGGTTTTCTCCCTTCAGATGGTAAGCAACCGTCTCAAGACCCTCCAAAGGATTGGTATTGGGTGCATAGGGGAAAGTAGACCTCCCCGCAAGGGTTTTATTCTTGCTTTTGCAGATAAACACGTTGATATACTCGTTGGGTTCCCATATCAGATAATTATAAATACCACTGTTTGAATCCATGAAATGATAGATATCTACTTCTTCCGTCTCCCACGGAATGCGTTCCACACCCGGTTCGGGCAGGAGTTGTCCTTGCGGGTCTTTGGCGGCAAGTACGAACTCCACTCCCATGCCTGCGTTGCCGCTTCCGGTGCTCCGCCAAACTCTGTTCACTTCTTCCAATATTTCAGGCAGCCTTTCGGGTTTGACGTATTGCTTCGGGTCGTTTATGTCGTGATAGAGCACATGGAAGATGACGGGAAGCCGGTAGACGTGGGTCTCGGGGTCGAACGCATCTTGGTAGAGAACGATGGTTTGGCTGATGTCGCCGCTCTCACCGGCGACAACTACCGTTGCGTTTCTCGGATTGAGGGTATAGTTTCTCTCTATCTGTAGAATCAGTGTCTCCTCACCTTTTTTTTCGGCGACGCACCACTGCGGAGCTTCGGTCACAGACCATTCTACATTGCTACTGACGCTTACTTCTAATGTCGTTCCTTCGCAACTGATGCCGGAGAAAGAGGTGTCGGATAATTCCAACAACTCTTCCTCGCCTTGTTCGCAACCATAGAGAACAAGGCTGGCAATGAGGGCTGATGCTAAGAATAGAGGTTTCATGGCTCTGTTTTTTGTGATACGTGTTTTCTACTTGAATATTATTTTTATGTCGAATTGATTCTGTTTGACTATAATGCTTAAAAAGTTGAATTAGCCAAAACTCAATTATTGATTCTTTGCTGGTTGGAGTTTTATTGTGAGTCCGTCAGGATGTTTGCATGTTACTACGCCATTTTTGTAGGAAATAGCCATTCCTTGCGTTCCCATTTTTTTATACATATCATCAGCATGTTGTTCCCATTCTTTTTTTATCTTGATGAAGATTCTGCCATCAGAGATACTCCATGTAAAGCTATCACTGTTAGGTTTTCCTTCCTTATTGTATGATATGGCTTTTCCTTTATAGTCGGAATAGAATTCAATAATTTTATATTCTATATCGTTTGTCTTCCATCTGCCTATCTTCACCAGAATTTCCTCTATATCGAAGCCTGAGATTGCTATCTCCTTGATGCGTTCCGCAAACTCTTTCAGGTCGGTGTCGCTCATCACGGTGTTAATATCCAGATTGAACTGGATGATGTCGTTCACGGCCTTGTTCATTTCCCTTATTTGTTCGTCACTCCAATCGGCGAGGATGTCGAGGAACTCCTTTCCGTTGTCGAGCAGGTCTTCGTTGTATGTCTCTGCGAGTGTCGATTTGAGTGCAGTTGTCAGCAGCTTGAAATTGGTGGTGCACGCTTTCGAGAGTTTTGCGCCGTCAAGATTCCCATCAGCAAAGGAAATCAGCAGTTCTCCGTTGTCGTTGACAAAGTTATAGGCATTCTCTCCCCATTGAATGAGGTCGTCGGATGTGGCGATGACAAGGCCTACTCCGGCTTGAAGCAGTCGCGGCGCAGCCGTAAGCGCCAAGTCGATGGGGCGTATGTGGCATTTGTCGCAATAGTTTTGAAAGGCTTCGCAATAGGGCTTATGCTCACTCCCGTGTCCGGAGAGTCCGCCGGTGTAGTATATATCTTTGAAGATGGCAGGCGCATATCGGTCCAGCTTGCCGGTAGAGAAATCGGCCCAGAAATCCTTGACGTTATAGTTCTTGGGCAGATGGGCGGGGTCTATGGCGCCAAACAGTTCGCGCCTCACTTTGCTGTCTTTTATATTGATGCCCGCTTTTTTGATGACTCCCAAAGCTGCGTATCTTGGCAGGGCGGTAGACGACTCCATCGCTTTGTAGAAGTCGTAGCCTGCTTTTACTTGGCCTATTGTCCCGCGCGTCTTTGCCTGACTTTCGCCAAGCGCCGTCAAGAGTTCGTATATCTTATCGGGGTCGTTGTATGAGGCATCCGGGTTGGCAAGGCCGAAAAGCATGCGGACGCGCAACTCCTCGTAGACCGAATAGAACGACTTGCCGTTTACGGACGTATCCGTAAACTCGTAATCGGCCTCAGTGTCGCTTTTCTCGCAAGAGGTGAAGACACACACCGAGCATATCAGGATGAAAAATAATAAATACTTCTTCATAAGTGCACAGATTATAATGATTCTACATTTCTTAATATAGCTTCTTCTAAGCAACAATCTTTTCTTCGGAAAGCCGGTTGAGGGTTCATGGCTGTTTCCTGATTCTTTGCCTTGAACCCTCTCTTGCTTTATTCCGGCAGATGTCAGAAGATGATTCCGAACGTCAAGTCAAGGGAGTTGACTTTTATATGTTCGGTGATTTCGTTCAAATCAAACGAGTAGCCGATGCCTCCTATAAACTTGTCGTTGAAACGGGCGCGTAGTCCGAAATGAAGGCCGAACTGCACACGCTTCCACGGATGCCCGTTCATCTCTTTCTTTGAAAAAACATCTGCTTTGTTCATTTTTCCCATGATATTGCCCCGCAAATAGGCTCCTCCGTAGGGGTCGAGGGTGATGCCATCGGTAACAGGGAAAGAATAGATAGCAGTGACGGGTATTCTGACAGACAATAAGCTGAGTTTATCCTTAAAGAAATATTGGGTTATGGCTCCCGGTTCGATGTAAAATGGTGTATCGCCCATGTTGATGGCTTTGAGATAGCCGGCGGAAAGGCAGGAAATTCCAGAGCTGGTATCTCCGCTCTTTGCACTGGCAGCATTATATTGCACAATGAAGCTGCTGAACCCCTCGTAATCGGACGAGCTGTAACTTTTCTGCTGCTTCTGCGGCTGTGTTTTCTGTTGGCTTTGCGATTGCGTCTGCTTGTTCTGCTTTTTCGCTTTCAGTTGGTCGAGTGTAATCACTTGTTGTGCCGACATTGATGCGCAAACTACTGCGAATGCTGCCATCATTAAGAATCTGAATCGTTTCATAATAAATAGGATTTAAAAGTTATTGATACTAATTGGTTTGAATAATCAGGTACTTCGTGTTGCTCCAGAAAGCCTCCGGGTCTAAGATGTGGATTTCCGAAGCATCCTTGCTTGTGCGTACAATCTCGTAGGAAGACGAGGGCATGGTAGAGAGTACTTTCGGCTTGCCTGCCGGAATCTCCATTCCGCCAAAGGTGCGTGTGTCTACTTCCGTGAAGAGTTCGTGCGGCAGGTCGTCATAGTTTATTTTCGATCCCTTTAGGATACCGTTTTCTTTCAGAATCTTCTTCGATCCCATCACGACAAAGCCTTTGCCTATCTTCGCACTGCTCAGTAACTTTTCCTGCTCTTGCAACTTTTTGTTGAGCGTTTGGTTGTCCTGATTCAGCGAGCTTACCTTTCCGCGCAGTTGGGCGATGCTCACGTTCTTCTGGTTCAAGTCGTTCTTCAGCTGGGTTATCATTTGGTCTTTCTCTTCAATCTGTCGGTTCAGATAGTCTACAAGCGTTTCCAGCTTCTTCATGTCCACGCCTTTCGCTTCCAGCATTTCGGTCATCTTCTTTATCTTCTCGCGCTGCTCCATGAGCGTGTTGGCAAAGGATTCGAGGTTCTTCTTCAACTGTTCTTTGTCTACCAATGTCCCTTCCGGCCCTTTGTTTGAAAAGAAGAGCCTGCCCTCTTGTTTTGCAATGGTGTCGAGCCCTTCGGAGAGGGTAGACACAAACGAGGTCATCTGCTCCATGATGCTTTGGTTTTGGGCGTTCATGGCCTCCAAAGAGTCCACTTGTTTTCTCAATTTGTCGGTTGCCCCGCCACAAGCCGTCATGCCCGTCAGGGCGATGAGGGCTGTGGCTAAATACAATAACTTTCTCATACGATATTCTTTTGGTTGTTTTCTTGACGTTATTACGTGCTTCCTCTTACAGTGGATTGGCCGTGATCTCCATTTTAATGGTACACCGCACAGTGAAACTGGCAGTTACGGCACCGGATTTGGTTTCGGCTCTGCCACGTACAACAATCTTCTTGTTGTTCAGCAGGTTATTGCCTATCCTTTCGAGTGTGCTTTGATCGGCCACATTGATGGTTGTTCCTTTCTGTTTCATTTCGGGCACGTCCACATCGTTTCCTTTATACACGGTGCTGCCGTCTACTTTCAATTCCAAGTCATACACGGCATCGCTGCCGTTGTAGGCGGGTACACTCACCACAAAGCTTGTCACCTTGATTTTCTCCAAGTAGTCCATGTACTCTTTCAGCTCCTTGACGTCGCTGAGTTTTACCTCCAGTTGGTCTTCGCCCGACGTGTCGTTGTTTAACCTGACGGGAATGTCAATAGCCACTTCGGATTGAAATTCCACGTCGGCCAATTCTTTCAGCTTGTCGCATCCGCTGAATATGGCGAATGCTGCAAGCATGGCGAATAATTTAATTGTTACTGTTTTCATAATTAATAAGTTTTAAGTTGTCCTACTCTGTCTTAGCTTTTCGGCTTCGCTACTCATAATTTTTACACAAAAAAATTAAAATAGGCTTCGAGGGTACTAACAAATCGTATAAATCGACTAACAAAACGTACAAAAGTTCGTTTTAAGGGCATATTTCGAGGCTGTCGGAAGGGGAAGGGGCAAAAATGCTAAAGAATTCCCATATTAGAGTATGTCTGAGCCCGCACATTAGTAAATCCAAGCTCACACTTTAGTGGGTCTGAACCCACACTTCAGTGGGGTTAAGCCCACACTTTAGGCTTGCTATCCTCACACTTTAGGGAAGGTAAGCCCACGCTTTGGGGGAGCTAAGCCCGCACGTCAGGAAACCGCATCATTTGCAATGTTGTTTGTTCCATTGCTTGGGTGTGACTCCCGTGTGCTTTTTAAAGATTCGGTAGAAGGATACTTCGTTTGTAAAACCTGACATCTCAAAGATTTCGAGTATGGAATATGCCGGGTCTTTCGAGGTGAGCAGCGATTTGGCATACTCCACCCGGTAGCTGTTGATGAAATCGGAGAAAGAGGTGTTAAGCTCCTTGTTGAGGTAATTGGAAATGTATGTCCGGTTGCTGCCTGTCAGTTTGGCAACGTCGGTGATGAGCAATCCTTTTTGACGGAAGAGCTGTTGGCTTTCTACGACCCGGCACATTGTTTCTCCAAGAAGAAGATATTCCGGATTGGTGTCTTTGGCAGTGAGGCCGTTCCTGCCATTGTTGATGACATTTTCGGCAACTGTTGCTGATTCGTCTTTTTGCGCCGTCGTTTGTTCGTCGTGGCAGAAGTCGATGGCGGTGAATTTTTGTTTGAAGCCCACGTATGCCACAGAGAAAATCATGGTGCTGAAAATCACAGAAGGGATGATGACCATCCATGGCTTTTGAATGAAAAAATCGCGTCCGATGTAGTTGGCTATGGCCGACAGAAAGGCGAATATTAAGAATATGGTCAGCAGTGAGCGTATCGGAGCCAGCGTTTTCCCCTCGGTGTTGGCATAGAAGTTATTGACCCGCTTGTTGAATGCGGTGAGTCGTTTGGAACCGAAATAGCATACCGGAATCAGTTGGACGGCAAAGACGATTTTCGTGAGGAGTAATCTGAAACATTGGGCTTTGGCAACGCCTGAACAAGTGGCAACCGATGCAGTGTGCTCGTAGAAACATCTTTCGATAAAAGGTATTCGTTCGTTGCCCATGATGACGTAAAGCAGGGCGGCCGTCAGGCTGACAAGAAGGGCGGGGAGCAGTACCCAATAGTCTCGGATGCGCAGGGGGTTGGCGTCAGTCAGTTTGCAGATGTATAGATAGTATAACGGATAAACTGCCAATGTGCAGAAAGCATATATGCTCTCGACAATGGAGAACAATTGGATGTTCTTGTTAAAATAAACCGCATGCGAGAAGTAGAGCATGGTGCAGACCAACATGAAACGGGTCAATAATCTCTTGGCGGGGTCTGCCGCACGATATTCCTTCAGGAAGATTACCGACCAAAAAAGGCACACTCCGAAAGGGAGGGTGGAGAATACGGCATTTATCATTGTATTGATTTTTGTATAAAACAAAGATAAATGTTTATGTATTAAATAAAAATTAAAACGTAAAAAAAGTTACATCAAGGGCGGAAGCCATGATGTAACTTTTTTGTGATTCCGGATTCTCGGCTTTACAGCCGTGCCCGGATGGCTTTGGATTCCTCTTCGTACCCCGGTTTGTTGAGCAGGGCGAACATATTCTTCTTGTAGGCCTCTACGCCCGGTTGGTCGAACGGGTTGACTCCCAGAATGTAGCCGCTGATGCCGCATGCCTTCTCGAAGAAGTAGAGCAAACCGCCGATGCTCTCTTCGTTCAAAGCGGGAATGACGATGCGTATGTTGGGCACGCCGCCGTCGACGTGGGCAAGCTGTGTTCCCAGTTCCGCCATTTTGTTCACTTCGTCCACACGTTTGCCGGCGAGGAAATTCAGACCATCGAGGTTCTGTGCGTCGGTGGGAACTTCTAATTTATGGTTTGTTTTTTCTACCGAAATCACTGTCTCGTAGATGGTGCGTTCGCCCTCCTGAATCCATTGTCCCATGGAATGCAGGTCGGTAGAGAAGTCTACGGCGGCGGGGAAGATACCTTTGTTTTCTTTGCCTTCGGACTCGCCGTAAAGTTGTTTCCACCATTCGCTCACGTAGTGCAGCTTGGGGTTGAAGTTTACGAGAATTTCAATCTTTTTACCGTTCCGGTAGAGCTCGTTGCGGGTAGCGGCATAGATGGCGGCAGGGTTTTGGGCAAACGGAACATCTTTGCCGCAAGCCTTTTCCATGACTGTTGCACCGGCCACCAACTTGTCGATGTCGAAACCTGCCACTGCGATGGGCAGCAGACCTACCGGAGTCAATACAGAGAAGCGGCCGCCTACGTTGTCGGGGATGATGAAGGATTTATAACCTTCGTTGTCGGCCGTTACACGGGCTGCGCCTTTCTTGGCGTCTGTGATGGCTACGATAACTTTCTTTGCCATGTCCTTGCCGCGCTGGTCTTCGCATTGCTTCTTCAGGAGGCGGAAAGCCAGGGCTGTTTCGGTGGTGGTTCCTGATTTGGAGATATTGATGACGCCGAACTTCTTGTCTGCCAAGTATCGGGTAAGTTCGTACAGATAATCTTCACCGATGTTGTGTCCTGCATACAGGATGACCGGCGCCGTTTTCTTGTCGTGCAACCAAGTGAAGCTGTCCGACAGGGCTTCTATTACCGCGCGTGCACCGAGGTAGCTTCCGCCGATGCCGGCAACGACCACTACCTCGCAGTTATCGCGCAAGGTTTGTGCGGTGGCTTTCAGGTCGGCCAGATGCTCTTTGGTGATGGAAGAGGGGAGATGCAACCAGCCCAAGAAGTCGTTGCCTTTGCCCGTGCCGTTTTCTAATGCTTCCTGTGCAGCTTTTGCTTGAGCTTCGTAGGCGAAGACTTTTTCTTTGGAAATGAATCCGAGAGTCTTTTCGATGTTTAAATTGATCATAATATTCCAAGTTTTAAGTTCTGTATTCTGTAACGGTTATTGTGGTTATTCTTGGTTGTCTTACCGGAAGGAGTCGGTGAGCAGCTTGATTTCAATCATTGGCGAGATGCGTTCGTACAGAATGTTGTACACGGCATCGACGATGGGCATGTTGACGTGATAATGCTTGTTGATTTCCTTGATGCATTTTGTGCCATAGTATCCTTCGGCAATCATTTCCATCTCTATCTGTGCGCTTTTCACGGAGTATCCTTTGCCAATCATCGTGCCGAACGTGCGGTTGCGGCTGAAGTTGGAGTAGCCCGTCACTAACAGGTCGCCCAGATAGGCGGAGTCGTTCACGTTCCGGTTCAACGGATGCACGGTTTGCAGAAACCTGTTCATCTCCTGTACGGCGTTGGACATGAGCACCGCCTGAAAATTGTCGCCATACTTCAGGCCGCTGCATATTCCGGCAGCAATGGCATATACGTTTTTCAGCACCGAACTGTATTCGATGCCGGCAACGTCGTTGCTGACGGAGGTCTTGATGAACGAGCTGGCCAGTTTGCGGGCAATGACACACGCCTTGTCGGTGTCGGGGCAGGCAATGGTGAGATACGACAGGCGTTCCAGAGCCACTTCCTCGGCATGGCAAGGACCTGCCAGCACGGCGATGTTCTCGGCCGGTACGCCGTATTCTTTGGTGAAATATTCGGATACAATCATGTTGTCATCGGGCACAATGCCTTTGATGGCCGTCATGATGAACTTATCCTTGATTTTGGTCTTCAGTTTTTTCAGGTGGACTTTCAGATAAGGAGAGGGGGTGACGAAGATGAGCGTATCGGATTCTCTCACAATGTCGTTGATGTTGGAGCTGAAATTGATGCGCTTGATGTCGAATTTGACGCCCGTCAGGTAGGCCGGATTGTGTCCGAGCCGTTTGAAGTCGGCAATACGGTCGTCGCGCCGCATGTACCAGTTTATCGACTCTGCTTGCGACAGAACCATTTTGGCAATGGCTGTTGCCCAACTTCCTCCGCCCATGATGGCTATCTTACCGGGTAGTTTCATGATAATTAATAATGAAAAAAGAAAAATGAAAAGCGGAAAGGAGGTCGGATGCCTTCCCTTTCTCACTTTTCATTATTAATTTTTTAATCTTTAATCGCATTTATCCAGTCGGTAACGTCGTTTACCGTCGGGTTTGCCAGTTCCAGTTTATACTTCTTGTTGATGCCGCAAATGTCCATGTGGAGCTTTTGCGGGTTCACGTCTTTCATGTCACTTACCAAGTTGTATCCGGCTTTTTGGATGAGGGCCACCCACGCTTCGGGAATGCCCAGAGCCGTGAATTTGGCGGCAGCGTCTTTCGGCGTTGTCTTTTCGGGACGCATCTGCGGGAAGAAGAGCACTTCCTGAATGAATGCCTTTCCGGTCATCAGCATGGTCAGACGGTCGATGCCGATGCCGATGCCCGATGTGGGAGGCATGCCGTATTGCAAGGCTTTGAGGAAGTCCTGATCGATGAACATGGCTTCGTCGTCTCCCTTTTCGCTCAGTTGCAACTGGTCTTTGAAGCGTTCTTCCTGATCGATGGGGTCGTTCAGCTCGCTGTATGCGTTGGCCAGCTCCTTGCCGTTTACCATCAGCTCGAAACGCTCGGTCAGCCCCGGCTTGCTGCGGTGCATCTTGGTGAGCGGACTCATCTCTACGGGATAGTCGGTGATGAAGGTGGGTTGTATGAAGCTGCCTTCGCAGAATTCGCCGAAGATTTCGTCGATCAGCTTGCCCTTGCCCATGGTGTCGTCAATCTCCATTTTCAGTTCCTTGCACACCGCCCGGATTTCGTCTTCGCTCTTTCCTTCGAGGTCGTGGCCTGTCTTTTCCTTGATGGCTTCCAGAATGGGCAGACGGCGGTAAGGAGCTTTGAAGCTGATGGTCTTGCCGTCTATCTCGGTCTCCGTACTTCCGTTTACGGCGATGCAGATGCGTTCCAACAGTTTCTCGGTGAAGCTCATCATCCAGTTGTAGTCTTTATATTGTACGTACAGCTCCATGCAGGTGAACTCCGGATTATGGTTTTTGTCCATGCCTTCGTTGCGGAAGTTCTTCCCGATTTCGTACACTCCTTCGAATCCGCCCACGATGAGACGCTTCAGGTACAGTTCGGTGGCGATGCGCAGATAAAGGTCGATGTCCAGCGAGTTGTGGTGTGTGATGAAAGGGCGTGCGCTGGCTCCGCCGGGGATGGATTGCAGAATCGGCGTTTCCACTTCGGTGTATCCGGCTTCGTCCAGTACGGCACGCATGGTCTTGATGATGGCGGCGCGCTTCAGGAAGGTCTCTTTTACGCCGTCGTTCACGATGAGGTCTACATACCGTTGGCGGTAGCGCAGTTCGGGGTCGTCGAAAGAGTCGTATGCCACGCCGTCCTTGTATTTGACGATGGGCAACGGCTTGATGCTTTTGGAGAGTACGGTCAGCTTCCGGGCATGGATGCTGATTTCGCCCATCTGGGTGCGGAATACAAAACCCTCGATGCCGATGAAGTCGCCCAAATCGAGCAAGCGTTTGAACACGGTGTTGTACATCTCCTTGTCTTCGTCCGGGCAGATGTCATCGCGGGTGATGTACACCTGTATACGTCCTTTCGAGTCCTGCAATTCGATGAATGAGGCCTTGCCCATCACGCGGCGGCTCATCATGCGTCCGGCCACGGATACCTGCCGGGGTTCGGCGTCGTCTTTGAATTCGTCTTTAATATCGGTGGAGAAGGCATTGGTTACATACTCTGCTGCGGGATAAGGCTCGATACCCATCGCGCGAAGTTCATTCATGCTGTTGCGACGAATGATTTCCTGTTCACTTAGTTCTAATACGTTCATTTCGCTATATTTCACTCAATTCGGGTACAAAAGTAAGAAACATTTTTCAGATATGCGAACCTTTTTCCAAATAATGCTTATAAGCAGAGAAGATGCCCCGAGGGCCGAAAACTGTGCGTGCGGCATGAGCTTCGCAAGAATCATGGGGCAGGGGATTCGGTGGCCGGAACAAATTCGACAAGGTTTCTGAAAACAGGAATTGCCGGGATTGCTTATGATGAGTGCGGCAAATGTGCGTTTGTTTTTCTTTTTATGTTACAAATAGGATGAAAAAAAGTTTATCTCCCGAAGCCATTTCATTTCAGTCCTTGAGTGAATGGGAATCAGTCGGCGACTGAAACGGTTTCACTCAGGGACTGAAATGGTTTCAGTCGCCGACTGATTGTACCCCCTCTCAGAATGCCTTCTGGGTGGGGTGAGAGGGGGAAATGAAAAGTCGGGAAATCTTGTTGTTTTGTGGTAAAAAAAAGAGACTAATCATTCGATTGAAAATAACTCCGGATTACTGAAAAATTATTCAGATAGGCAGAACTTAGGGGTAAATGATGAGTTTTCTATAAAATTCCACTACATTTGCAAAGTTTTTTAGTATGGCATTATATAGACGTTACATATTATATATAGGTATATGCTTGGGCTTGCTTGTCTTTCCCTGCTGTATAGTAGGCGTTGAAGCCAAAGATTTTGTTGTCGTTATCGATGCCGGCCACGGCGGACATGACCCGGGAGCCGTGGGCAAGATATCCAATGAGAAAACCATCAACCTGAATGTGGCATTGAGGTTGGGAAGGCTGATTAAAAAGAACTGTCCCGACGTGAAAGTGATTTACACGCGCGAAAAAGACGTGTTTATTCCGCTCGACCGCCGGGCGGAGATAGCCAACAATGCCAAGGCAGACTTGTTCATCTCCATACATACCAATGCGTTGCCCAATAACCGGACCATTCAAGGGGCTTCCACTTGGACATTGGGTCTGGCAAAATCGGATGCCAATCTGGAGGTTGCCAAACGCGAAAACTCCGTTATCCTATACGAGAGCGATTACAAGACACGCTATGCGGGGTTCAATCCCAACTCCGCCGAATCGTACATCATTTTCGAGTTCATGCAAGACAAATATATGTCGCAAAGCGTACACTTGGCGGCTCTTGTGCAAAAACAGTTCCGCAACACCTGTAAACGCGTGGACCGTGGGGTGCATCAAGCCGGCTTCCTCGTATTGAAAGCCAGTGCCATGCCCAGCATTCTGGTAGAACTCGGCTTTATCTCCACTCCGGCGGAAGAGCGTTACCTGAATACGGAGGAAGGCATCACAGCCCTTGCCAACGGCATCTTTCGCGCATTCCTTACCTACAAGCGCGAACAGGAAATCCGGCTGAAGGGAAGCAGCAATACGGTCTTGCCGGAAGAGACGGAGGCGGTGGTTGATTCCGCACAAGATGCTGCCGCCGACATTGTTCAAGCAGAACCGGAAAAAACGGTTGCTGCCTCCGCCGGCGTCGCCCGCTCCACCGGTGAATCTACAAAAAAAGCGGAAAAAAACACTTCTGCTGAAACAGAACAGAGTGGTATTGTGTTTAAAATACAGATACTTACCTCTTCACGACCTCTGGCAGGAAACGACAAAAGATTCAAGGGGCTGAAAGGTGTGGAGTCTTACCGCGAAGGCGGAATCTATAAATATACCTATGGAGCATCGTCCGACTATAATCAAGTACTGCGTAATAAGCGCGGCATTGCCGATAAATTTAAGGATGCGTTTATCATAGCTTTCAAGGATGGAGAGAAAATGAACATCAATACAGCCATCAGCGAGTTCAAGAAAAGCAGAAATAAATAAAACAAGATACATAATGAAGTATATTACAAAAGAAGTCAGAATAGGAATAGCCGGTATAGCTGCGCTCTGCATATTGGTATATGGCATTAATTATCTGAAAGGCATCAACATGTTCAAGCCTTCCAGCTATTTCTATGTGGAATTTCAGAATGTGAACGGACTGACGAAATCCAGTCCGGTTTTTGCAGATGGTTTCCGTGTAGGTATTGTACGCGATTTGTATTATGATTATACACGGCCCGGAAAAGTGGTTGCTGAGATAGACGTCAATCCGGAACTGCGCATACCCAAAGGCAGTACGGCGGAATTGGCAGCCGAGATGCTCGGTGGCGTGAAGATGACACTGCTGCTTGCCAATAATCCGCGCGAGAAATATCAAATAGGAGATACGATTCCCGGCCTGTTGAACAACGGTGTGATGGAAAAAGTAGCTTCCATGATGCCGCAAGTAGAAAAGATGTTGCCTAAATTGGACTCTATTCTTGCTTCTTTGAATGTGATATTGGCCGACCCCTCCATACCTGCAACTCTGCACAATATGCAGCATCTGACGGCTGATATGGCTGTTACAAGCCGGCAGCTGAGGACGCTTATGCATAATGACATCCCGCAACTGACCGGTAAACTGAATAGCATAGGGGATAACTTTGTTCTCATATCAAACAACCTGAAAGAAATAGACTATGCTGCTGCCATGCAAAAAGTAGATGCTACTTTGCAGGATGTAAAAAAGATTACAGATAAGATGACAAGAAAGGATAATACCGTCGGGCTTCTGCTGAATGACTCTTCTTTATACAATAACCTGAATATCGCTACCGTCAACGCGGCAAGTCTTCTTGAGGACTTAAAATCGCATCCGAAACGCTATGTCCATTTCTCTTTGTTCGGAAGAAAAAATAAGTAATCGACTGCTTTATATAGATTTTGTCTAAATAACATTCGAAGCTGCAAATAGAAGAAAAAACTCACTTATTCCATGTAGAAAGCTGAAAAAGCCCTTTTTATTTCTTTCTTCGACCGTTTTTTTCTTTCTTACTTTTTAAAGATAATGTGTTGTTTCATAAGGAGTTGCATAAATGTAATATGGTTATTTTAAGGGGTTGACTTGCCGAAAAGATAAGTTGCTGAAAGTAAATAGCTTATTGTTCTATTAAAAAAAACAAGAAAAAAAGGATTTGTTTTTCTCGAATAAGATTGCCAATTTTGCGATTGTAGAAGTTTTGCTTAATCAATAAATGTAGTTGTAGCTGTTATGAGTGAAATAAATCATGTCGGGCTGTGGAATCGTTGTCTTGAAGTTATAAGAGACAATGTGCCGGAGCAGGCATATAAAACATGGTTTCTTCCTATCACCCCATTGAAATATGAGGACAAGACGCTGGTAGTGCAGGTGCCCAGCCAGTTCTTTTATGAGTATCTGGAGGATAAGTATGTGGACTTATTGCGAAAGACGCTCTATAAGATTATTGGTGAAGGGACGAGGCTGATGTATAATATAATGGTTGACAAGAGTTCGCGGAAAACCGTGGATTATGAATCAACCCAGCGCACCATTATTCCTCAAAAAACAGTGGTGGATAAGGTGATTCCTCAAGTCCCTGTTCCGGAACTGGATCCGCACTTAAACCCGGAGTATAACTTTGAAACATTTATTGAGGGTTACAGCAACAAGCTGTCACGCAGTGTGGCAGAAGCGGTTGCGCTCAATCCGGCTAAAACGATCTTTAATCCGTTGTTCTTGTATGGGGCTTCAGGGGTGGGAAAGACTCACTTGGCTAATGCCATTGGTACCAAGATAAAAGAGCTGTATCCGGAAAAGCGCGTATTGTATGTATCTGCCCATCTGTTTCAGGTGCAGTATACTGACTCTGTGCGCAACAACACGACCAATGATTTCATTAACTTCTACCAGACCATTGACGTTTTGATCATTGACGATATACAGGAATTTGCCGGCGTGACCAAAACGCAGAACACTTTCTTCCATATCTTCAACCACCTGCATCAGAACGGCAAGCAGCTCATCCTCACTTCCGACCGTGCGCCGGTGCTGCTGCAAGGCATGGAGGAACGCCTGATTACGCGTTTCAAATGGGGCATGGTGGCGGAACTTGAAAAACCTACCGTAGAGCTTCGAAAGAATATTCTGAAAAATAAGATACATCGCGACGGCTTGCAGTTTCCGCAGGAGGTTATTGACTATATTGCTGAGAACGTAGGTGACAGTGTGCGCGATTTGGAAGGTATTGTCATTTCTATCATGGCTCATTCCACCATCTATAATAAAGAGATTGATCTGGAACTGGCGCAACGTATTGTTCGCAAGGTGGTGAACAGCGAAAATAAGTCCGTAACGGTAGATGATATTATCAATGTCGTATGCAAGCATTTCGGCATAGATACGGCAGTTATTCACACAAAATCCAGAAAACGTGAAGTGGTGCAGGCAAGGCAAGTAGCCATGTATCTGGCTAAAAACCATACGGATTTTTCTACTGCTAAAATCGGGTCGCTCATCGGGCAGAAGGATCATGCGACCGTATTGCATGCTTGTAAGACCATCAAGGAACTGAAAGAGGTGGATAAAACGTTCCGGGCGGAAATAGACGATATCCAGTCGGCGTTGAAGAAGCGGAATTGAAAGTGAAAGAGATTTCGGATAAAATAAAGAAAAAAAGTAAGCAGGGCTTCAAAAACCCTGCTTTTTCATTGTCTCCCATAAAATTTTCGACATGGCTTCGTTGTCTCTCTTTGTATAACGTACATCGGTAAAGACTTGAGCCAGCGTTTCCTTGTTGTTCTCCTGCACAAACTGCCGATTTTCGGGAAGCGATTCTTTATGAGCATACAACCGGTTGATGTCTTCGGCAGTATAGTCATGATAGACCTCTTCGTGCACGATTGCTTCCAAAGGCAGGCGGTCTGTTTGTGCCGGCAATTCGGCAGGCCATCCCACTGTGACGGTGGTAATCGGAAAGACCAGTTCGGGTAGTTCCAATGCTTCGACAATCATCTGAGGATTATACGTTGTAGTGCCCAAATAGCAGATGCCCAGTCCTTTCTCTTCGGCAGCCACACAAAATGTTTGTGCCACTAACAGTGCGTCGATAGCTCCTGTCACAAACCATTCGAAGTTGTCATATCCCGGTTCGGCATTGCGCTGCCGGCACCACTTGCTGAAACGGCGTAAATCAATGCAGAATGTAAGTATCACCGGTGCCGTTTGTACCATGGGTTGATTAAAATGGGCGGGAGCCAGCTTTGCTTTACGCTCTGCATCGCGCGTTACAATCACACTGTAAACCTGCATATTTCCGACCGTAGAAGCCCGGAAAGAGGTTTCGAGCAAATCATTTAACAAATCAGCAGAAATATCTTTCTGTTGGTATTTTCGGATTGTTCTCCGTTGTTTCATGTTTTCCATTCTCTTCTCTCTTTTTCTGCAAAGATAATGTAAACGGAGGATAAAATGTATTGGTGCTTCTAAAATATTTGCCCTCTCTTATATGAAATTGATGAGCTTTGTGTTTTGAGAGGTGTTCCTTGTTTTCCTTTTTGGAAAACTTTTGTCTTATTTTGTTTTTGCTAATCTGTTGTTGGTGAGTGTTTTATCTGTTTGTTTTGGAAAACTTGCATTCTTGATATAAAAAGTGATGTTTTTATTTTGTAAGATGGAAAAACATTCATAGATTTGCAAACACATTTGTTAACGATAAGTACGACTTCTACAAATTTACTTATTTACAACTAAATCTTAGAGAAACAGCATCGTGGAAAAGAAAATTTATTCTTATGACGAAGCCTACAAAGAATCGTTACGATACTTTCAAGGCGACGAGTTGGCTGCCAGAGTTTGGGTAAACAAATACGCAGTCAAAGATTCTTTCGGAAATATTTACGAAAAGTCTCCGGAAGACATGCATTGGAGAATAGCCAATGAAGTGGCTCGCATAGAAGCGAAGTATCCCAATTCACTGAGTTCGGAGGAACTTTTTAATTTGCTCGACCGTTTTAAATACATTGTCCCTCAAGGAAGTCCGATGACAGGAATCGGCAACAACTATCAGGTTGCCTCCCTCTCCAACTGTTTTGTTATCGGTGTGGACGGTGAGGCCGACTCCTATGGAGCCATCTTCAAAATCGACGAAGAGCAGGTTCAGTTGATGAAACGTCGCGGCGGTGTAGGGCACGATTTGTCGCACATCCGTCCGAAAGGCTCTCCGGTGAAGAACTCGGCATTGACGTCTACCGGTCTGGTTCCTTTTATGGAACGCTATTCCAACTCAACGCGCGAAGTGGCACAGGATGGCCGGCGCGGTGCTTTGATGCTGAGTGTATCCATCAAGCACCCCGACTCGGAAGCATTTATCGATGCCAAAATGACCGAAGGCAAGGTGACCGGCGCCAATGTGTCGGTGAAGCTGACCGACGACTTCATGCAAGCTGCTGTTGACAACCAACCGTATATCCAGCAATATCCGATCGATGCTACCGAACCGATAGTGAAGGAAAATATCGATGCGTCTGCCTTGTGGAAGAAGATCGTGCATAACGCATGGAAATCCGCAGAGCCGGGCGTGCTCTTTTGGGATACTATTCTGAGAGAGTCGGTTCCTGATTGTTATGCCGATTTGGGCTATCGTACAGTGTCTACCAATCCTTGCGGTGAAATCCCGTTATGTCCGTATGACTCGTGCCGGCTGCTTGCCATCAACCTTTATTCTTATGTGGTCAATCCGTTCAAGCCCGATGCTTATTTTGACTTTGAACTCTTCAAGAAACATGTAGAGCTGGCTCAGCGCATTATGGACGACATTATCGACCTTGAGCTGGAAAAGATTGAGCGCATCATGCAGAAGATAGATGGCGATCCCGAAGGAAATGACGTGAAGCAAACCGAACGTACGCTTTGGCAGAAAATATACAAGAAGAGTGGTCAAGGACGTCGTACGGGTGTAGGCATCACTGCCGAGGGTGACATGCTTGCGGCCTTGGGCTTGCGCTATGGCACAGAGGAGGCTACTGAGTTCTCTGAAAAAGTGCACAAGACCGTGGCGCTTAGCGCTTACCGTTCGTCTGTCCGGATGGCAAAGGAAAGAGGTGCCTTTGATATTTATGATACGGAGCGTGAGAAAAACAACCCGTTCATCAACCGTCTGCGTGAGGCCGATCCTGAGATGTACGAGGAGATGAAGAAATACGGGCGTCGTAACATCGCTTGCCTTACCATTGCTCCGACCGGGACGACCAGTTTGATGACACAGACTACTTCGGGCATTGAACCCGTGTTCTTGCCTGTATATAAACGCCGTCGCAAGGTGAACCCGAACGACACGAATGTACATGTGGATTTTATCGATGAAACAGGTGACGCTTTTGAAGAGTATATCGTTTTCCACCCGAAATTCGTAACTTGGATGGAGGCACAAGGTTACAACCCGGCCCGGCGTTATACGCAGGAGGAGGTTGACGCTTTGGTGGAGAAATCTCCTTACTATAAAGCAACTTCCAACGATGTGGACTGGCTGATGAAGGTAAAGATGCAGGGACGTATCCAGAAATGGGTGGATCACTCCATCAGTGTGACCATCAATTTGCCTAACGATGTGGATGAGGAATTAGTGAACAGATTGTATGTAGAAGCATGGAAATCCGGTTGCAAGGGCTGTACGGTTTATCGTGACGGCTCGCGTTCGGGTGTGCTCATCTCTACCAAAAAGGATAAGAAAGCCGATCTGCCTCCATGCAAGCCGCCTACGGTTGTTGAAACGCGTCCCAGAATATTGGATGCTGATGTTGTACGTTTTCAGAACAATAAAGAAAAGTGGGTGGCGTTCGTCGGATTACTGGACAATCATCCTTACGAAATATTTACCGGTGTGCTGGATGACGATGAAGGCATCATTCTGCCGAAGAATGTAGTCTCCGGGCATATCATCAAGAATGTGGATGAGAACGGAAACAAGCGCTACGACTTCCAGTTTGAAAACAAGCGCGGATATAAAGTGACCATCGAAGGATTGTCCGAGAAGTTCAACAAAGAATATTGGAACTATGCCAAGCTGATTTCCGGAGTGTTGCGTTATCGCATGCCCATCGAGCAGGTTATCAAACTGGTAGGTTCGTTGCAACTGGACAGCGAAAACATCAATACATGGAAGAATGGTGTGGAGCGTGCCTTGAAGAAATACATTCAGGATGGAACGGAAGCCAAGGGCAAGAAGTGTCCGAACTGCGGCAACGAAACATTGGTTTATCAGGAAGGCTGTCTCATCTGTAAGACGTGCGGTGCTTCCCGTTGCGGATGATGGTTTGAATGTGTTGAGGTGTTTTTGTGTCGGTTTTTCTTACCGACCGTTCATCGGTACCGGAACACAAACGTTTGCATAGGATTTTGAGAGGCTTAGGTCGCAGTAGCTGCATGATTATGAGTAATATTCCCTATACTTGCATAATCATTGCAGCTACTGCTATTTCTAAATCTAATATAATATGACACTATCATTTAATATTGAGTATCGTACCAACTGGGGCGAAGAAGTCAGAGTTCTGGGTTCTATTCCTGAATTAGGTGGCAATCGGTTTGATGAGGCATTCTCTCTGCATACAGTAGACGGTATCCATTGGACGGCGGAACTCGACATCCGGGTTCCGGAAGATAAAACAATCAGGTACAGCTACCATATCTGCAAGGATGGTAAGCCGGTACGTTCCGAATGGAATAGTCTGCCACGTATTCTGCATGTGGCAGACAATCCGAAGAAGACGTACCGTATAGAAGAGAATTGGAAGAACTTGCCGGAACAACAGTATTTTTACACCTCCGCATTCACCGAATCTTTATTGGCGCACCATGACCGCAGTGCTGCTCCTCGTTCTTATAAGAAAGGCTTGTTGATAAAGGCCTATGCTCCTTGCATAGATAGTGACCACTGTCTGGCACTTTGTGGAAACCAAAAAACATTGGGTGATTGGAATCCTGACAAGGCGGTTCTTATGAGTGACATTGACTTTCCCGAATGGCAAATCGAGTTGGATGCCGGCAAGATAAGTTTCCCGCTGGAATATAAGTTCGTTTTATACAATAAGAAAGAAGGTCGTGTAGTGGCTTGGGAGGATAATCCTAATCGCTATGTGGCTAATCCGCAGATGGAAGCCAATGAAACATTGGTTATCGGCGATCGTTACGTGTATTTCAATCTTCCTGCCTGGAAAGGTTCGGGGGTGGCCGTGCCCGTATTCTCCCTTCGTTCGGAAAAGAGCTTTGGTGTAGGCGACTTCGGTGATTTGAAGCGTATGATTGATTGGGCGGTAGCCACTCACCAGAAGGCTGTACAGATTTTGCCCATCAACGACACCACCATGACGCATACTTGGACAGACTCTTATCCTTATAACAGCATCTCCATCTATGCTTTCCATCCCATGTATGCCGACTTGAAACAACTGGGTAAGTTGAAAGATAAAGAGCAGATGGCCGAATTCGAAAAACGCCGGAAAGAGTTGAATGCCCTGCCCACTGTAGACTACGAGGCGGTCAATAAAACGAAATGGGACTATTTCCGTCTCATATTCAAGCAGGAGGGAGAAAAAGTATTGGCTTCGGATACCTTCCGCAACTTTTATGAGGCTAATAAGGAATGGCTTCGTCCGTATGCTGTTTTCAGTTATCTGCGCGATGCTTACAAGACTCCTAACTTCCGTGAGTGGCCTCGTTATAGCACTTATGATGCCGCAGAGATAGAGACATTGTGCCGGCCTGAAGCTGCCGACTATCCGCACATCGCTATCTATTATTATATACAGTTTAATTTGCACCTGCAATTGCTTGCTGCCACCGAGCATGCGCGTGCCAATGGGGTGGTGCTGAAAGGCGATATTCCCATCGGCATCAGCCGCAACAGTGTGGAGGCATGGAAAGAGCCTCATTACTTCAACCTGAACGGTCAAGCCGGTGCGCCGCCCGATGATTTCTCGGTGAACGGACAGAACTGGGGATTCCCTACCTATAATTGGGATGTAATGGAGAAAGACGGTTATGCATGGTGGATGAAACGCTTCAGTAAAATGGCGGAATACTTCGATGCTTATCGCATAGACCATATCCTTGGTTTCTTCCGTATCTGGGAGATACCGATGCATGCCGTGCACGGCTTGTTGGGGCAGTTTGTTCCTGCCTTGGGCATGACGCGCGAGGAGATAGAAAGTTACGGATTGGTCTTCCGCGAAGACCTCTTCTTGAAACCCTATATCCACGAGTACTTTCTTGAACAAATGTTCGGCCCTCATACCGATTATGTGAAACAGACATTTATTGAACCGACGGATGTTTGGGAAATCTATCGGATGCGTCCAGAGTTCGATACCCAGCGTAAAGTAGAAGCTTACTTTGTCGGGAAAACGGATGCTGACAGTATTTGGATTCGCGATGGACTATACGCCCTTATCAGCAATGTATTGTTTGTGCCCGACCGTACAGACCCGTATAAATACCATCCTCGTATCGCTGTGCAGCACGATTACGTCTATCGTGCACTGAACGACTGGGAGAAAGAGGCCTTCAATCGTTTGTACGACCAATATTACTACCATCGTCACAATGACTTCTGGGGACAACAGGCCATGAAGAAACTGCCGCAGCTGACACAATCTACCCGCATGCTGGTATGCGGTGAAGATTTGGGCATGATTCCCGACTGTGTGGCATGGGTAATGAATGAATTGCGTATTCTCTCTTTAGAGATACAGCGCATGCCGAAAGACCCGACGCAGGAATTCGGACACCCCGATTGGTATCCTTACCGTTCGGTGTGCACGGTCTCCACACACGACATGTCAACCCTGCGCGGTTGGTGGGAGGAAGATTTCCAGCAGACGCAGCGATACTACAACTCCATGCTCGGACATTATGGCAGTGCGCCCTCTGTGGCTACGCCGGAGCTTTGCGAGGAAGTGATACGCAAGCACCTCGAAAGCAACTCCATTCTCTGCATTCTCTCCCTGCAAGACTGGATGTCGATAGACGGAAAGTGGCGCAATCCCAATGCGGGCGAAGAGCGAATCAACGTGCCTGCCAATCCGCGGCACTACTGGCGCTGGCGTATGCATCTGACGTTGGAACAACTGATGAAAGCCGAAAGCCTCAATGAAAAGATCAGAGGGCTGATTGGGCAGACGGGCAGATTTTGAATGTAAAGAGATACGAAGGCACGGAAACGCAGAGGGTGAGAAGCCCTGTGTTTCCGTGCCTCGCTATATTCAAACAGTAAATATTTGTCTATCCCGTGAAATATCCGTAAGTTTGTGGCAAAGCAACTATCTTCGTATGTCCGGTTATATTTTTCTCGACAATCTCCTTTTCTTTGCCCATCACGGAGTAGGCGAACAAGAAACACTTTCGGGCAATGAGTTCATCGTAAACTTACGGCTGAAAGTAGACATTACGCAGGCCATGCACACGGACGATGTGGCCGATACCGTCAGCTACGCCGATGTGTACGAAGCCGTGAAAGCGGAAATGGCAGTACCTTCCCGGCTGTTAGAGCACGTCTGCGGACGAATTACCGACCGCTTGTTTCGCAACTTCCCGTTGATAGAAGAAATCCACTTGAAACTTGCCAAGCGCAATCCTCCCATGGGGGCGGATATTGAAGCGGCAGGTATAGAACTGACCCTTCAACGCTCTCTATAACTTTTATACCTTACATCCTATACGCATACACAGATGATGATAAACAGAATATACTCGGTGCTGCTTTTGTGCTTGTTTGTTTGCTGCGCCTGCTCGTCCGATAGGCAACAAGTGGAAAAACTCTTCGCACAGGCCGACTCACTATTGAATATACAACCCGACAGTGCGCTGCGACTGCTGCAAGTACTGCCTGCATCGCAAGAACTATCCCGGAGCGAGAGTGCGCGTTATGCGTTGTTGCTGGCGCAAGCCACAGACAAATGCGAGAAGCCGCTTTTTCCTTGTGACTCGCTGCTGGACATTGCTTTGGACTATTATGACAACGATGAAAAGGAATGCGCACTTGCTTTGCTCTACAAAGGAAGGTTGGAAGTAGAGATGGACCAAAGTGAAAGAGCCGTCGACTTCTTCCTGAAAGGGCTGAAAGTCATTGCCAAATTTCCCGAAGAAGCAGAAACCCATAGGCATCTGCTTAGTTCGTTGGGCAATGAATACTATAATGCGAATCTCTATGAAAGAGCCGGTCGTGCCTATCGGGAGCTATATAAATATTGTACGGCATACAAAGATAAAGCGATAGCGCTGAACAGCCTTGCTTCTTACTATTCCATGACAGACAGAGAAGATTCTGCCCTTGTGTGCGGACAGAAGGCTTTGGAATATGCTCGAATGGCGAAAGATTCCGCCACCATCGCCATGTCGGCACACAACCTAAGCATAGATTATTATTGGAGAGATTTACCGGATACTGCATTGCATTATGCACAGATAGCTTTACAATGGTGTTCTGATAGTAAGGTGCAGAGTCATTATTCCGCCAATATAGGAAAAATCTTTTTGGATAAAGAAAGAACGGATTCTGCCATATACTACATCAATAAGAGTTTGGAAGATAGCACAAATATCAGAAGAAGAGCCGCTGCATTATTAGACTTATCCAACATCAAAGAAGGGCAGGGAGACTATAAGACTGCCATAGCCTATCTGCAAGAGCATGTCTCGTTGATAGACTCTTTATATGCCTCAGACCGTTCCACTGAAATACAAAAGCTTATTCATAAATATGACATACAAACCAAGATACATGCCGAAAAAGAAAGAAGCGGGAATCTATTGAGGAATATGATCACAGGCTTTGTTCTTGTTTGCTTGCTTATCATACTCTTTTTTCGCGCACGCATCAATAAAAGGAAAAGGATGCAGCGTGTTTATGAGGAAAGGTTGGCACAAACCCGGAAGGAACTTTCCATTTTGCAAAACTCTATCGAAGAGAGTCAGCACATCATTACGCTGTTGCAGCGTGAACAAAGTGGCTTGATGCAGGAAAAGGAACAGAACCAAAAAGAGATAGAAGAGCGCGAAGCGCGCATCACAAAGCTACAAGGCGAGAAAATAAACTTGCGCAACTGGCTGTTCAAGCAAAGCGCCATATATAAGAAGATAATGAAGCTCTCTGAACAAAAAGTCTCGGATAAGAAAGAACTGAGCGTTTTATCGGGCGATGAGCTGGAAAAACTGACGGAAACCATCTTCGATATTTATGCCGACTATATAGCGGAGCAAAAGAGCCGGTATGGCAAGTTGACCAAAGAAGACTTGTTGTATCTGTGCTTGGATAAAATGGGATTTTCCTCCCAAGCCATATCCCTCTGCTTTGGGAATATAGATACACATGCGCTGGCTCAAAGAAAATATCGCATAAAAGAGAAAATGCAGAACTGAAAACACGATATTGTGATTATTGAGAAAGTTATTCTTTTGTAAATCAGCATGTTGTGATTTTGAAGTGTGATTTTATTTTGGCTGTTATCCCAATTCCTTCTTTTAATTTTGCCTCCGAAACCAATTAATAAAAACAGAAATGAAGGCAAAGATATTCATCTTTCTTTTAGCGCTACTGGTTGTGGCACCGATGAATGCGGTAGTAAACCTGCAAAAACGAAATGCGAGGTTTGACAAACAAATAGAGAAAAAACACGTAGTCACTCGTTCTCCCATCAATTATACCATAGATGTAAGTGGTGATGAAACTTGTTTGCAAATCATGTTAAGGTTTCCCTTAAGTGATGCCGACATAATTGTTGCGGATAAAGATGGGAATACTGTAGTTTACGAACCTCAAACATCCAGTTTTGGTGGGAAAGTTTTTTATATCCATGCTCCCAAAGGTTACCCTTATATCATAGAGATATCTTCACCTGTAGTGGATATAGTGGGAGAAATCGTGTTGGAATAGAGTATATAATCAATCAAAAACGTTAATCTTAAGTATTATTGAAGTAAAAATGAAAAAGATTTTATTTTATTTATTTTCCTTGGTTATTTCTTTCTCTTCTTGCGAAAAAGAAAATAATACTCCTGACGTTCCTGTAAACCCTGACATCCCTGTAAATCCTGAAGACAATAACACCCCCTTGGCATGGCAGGAACTTCATAACTCGATTTGGGAACACGAACATGAGGAGGATCTTTTTATCGGAATCAGGTATGCGAACGCGAAAAACTTTCAGGTAAGTAATGATCCTTGGATTTATGTCGGCGGTATATATCCGGAAAAAACGTTTTTAGCTCGTTTCGACAGGGAAATCATGGATTCGATAAATCCCATTGACATAACCTTTAACTTTCCGGATCCTTATGTGGAGGAAAAGTCAAAAGTGGGAAGAATAAGTTATCTGAAAATCCTCAAGAACGTTCTTAAATCGAAAGAGTATAAAAATTTTGTCGATACAAGAGGAAATGATGTATGTAGGGTAAGAATGGCCGAAATGAAATCTTATGAAGACATAGAGAAAGCTTTTCCGGATAATGTTCCGTTTGGAAAATCCATAAAGGAGATTGTTTCCCAAAAATACGGACAGAAACACAAAAAACTGTCGATAGGCGAGATTATATTTAAGAATTTCACGGTATCGATGGATACTCCTACCAACGGAATCTTTAAAAACACCCATAGAAAAGACTCCATAGATAACCCTGTATATATTCGTTCCATAACTTATGGCTCGGTAGGCTACTTTGTAATAGAAAGCGAATATTCTTACGAGGATATATTCAATGCTTTCAGAGGGATAAAGACGCCTTTTAAAGATTCATACACTAAGGCCGACGGTATTTTACACAATTCTAAAATTACATTGTTCACCATTTCAGATATGAGTTATGATGTCCGTGTATGGAACACTTTCGAAGACCTTGACAAGTACCTGACAAACCCCTATTACTATTATAACAACAAATACTACATATACGGGCATCCCGTATATTGCAGGGGATGTTACGCTAAAGACAATTCTTTTTTCAAAAGAAAAGAATGATTTACAACTTTTATAAAAATATTTTATTATGAAAATTAAATTTTATTCTTTTTCGCTATTTGCTTTAATAGCAATAAGTTTTTTGATTTCTTGTTCTCAAGACGATTCTATATTGGCTATGGAGGGGCAATCTGATGCTTCTACGTCTATTGATAAAAAAACATTAAAAGGCAGATTTGATGACTCTGATTTTAAATGGGATTATTCTTTCTCCACGGATTCTACTGACCGAGAGAGTAATGAGTTGGTTATAGGTGCGCTTTATCCAATAAAAGAAATACATCCTACGGTGGTTACTAAAGCAGAAACAACGAGGCGCTCGAATGGAGCAGTTGATGGATCACGTCGGAGGAGTGCAGAGATTGTAAATCCCATAGATGTCACGGAGATTTTAATTGATAATGCTAACTTCCTTTATGTCGGAGCGGCTTTCCCTCAATCTGAGTTTGCTAATACATTCAGTAAGGAAATAACATATCCAAGAAATCCGATAGAGATAAGCACAAACTTTCAAGATCCCTACTTAGGAGAGATTACGAAGGAGACAGGCTCCTTTGGATATAAGAAGTTCATGAAAGAAGTTTTACGTTCTCCGGAGTACAAAGACCATGTTTCCAGTGGAGTATTGGAGTCTTTAGATTTTCAATGCTCAGAATTCTATTCGTATTCTGATATTGAAAAAGCTTTTTCATCCAATATAGGATTAGCTAAATTATTTTCCGCAAAAGTACAGAGAAATTCAAGAAAGACTAATATAAAGAGCCGATTAATGGGGCAATTAATTTCCAAAAATTTTTCAGTTACTATGGAGACGCCTGTAAAAGGCTTCTTTAAAGAAAAAATAATGGATCAGGCTGCAGAGAATCCCGTCTTCATTCGTTCGATGTCTTATGGCAAGCTGGCATTGTTGGCAATAGAAAGCGAATATAGCTTTGAGGAAGTTAAAAAGGCTGTTGAAGCAGGTATTAAATGGAAAATTTCCGGTAGCGGAAGCTATAGTCAACGTGATACAGAAATACTACAAAGATCGACCATTACTGTATATATAGTAACCGATGACAAAAGTATAGCCAATCAGAATTTAAATTCTTTCGAAGGCATTCTAAAAGCGTTTAAAGTCTCATATTCAGAAAAAAGTATGGGATTCCCAGTTACTTGTATGGGACAATATACAAAAGATCTATCCATCTTTAAGGTGCAAACTGGTTCTCGTAGAGATTCACGCCGACAATAGCCGAATATTTATTCGTCTGTCTGTATTTTAAAAGCTCTTCTATTCCTTATGCAGGTGTTTCTGTAAAGGAATAGAAGATATGAACGTTTTTTAAAGCTGCCTCGGATGTTGTACTATTTATATAAATACAGATTTATGCGGAAAAGAATAATGTTTGGTATATGGCTCTGCTCCGTATTGCTATTTGTTTCTTGTAATGGGAACTATGGTTATCCCGGTAAAGTAACCTTTGATGCTACCGGTGGAAGTCAGACGGTTTCAGGAGAAGAGTATTTTCACGGGTTGGAAATAACAGATTATGATGGAGATGGTAAAAGCAGTGACGGGCTTTTGGCGGATGAATCCGATTCTCTCACTATGACTTATCAATGGCTTACCATACGGGCAAAGAAGTTTGATAATAGCTTGACCATTATAGCTGAACCTAATAACACTGGGCGGAAACGACAGTTATATATTGCCGGTTGGGTAGACAATTCTTTTGCTGATATTAAGGTTGTGCAGACAAAATAGTAATACTTGATTGTCTTTTTATAAATACTGACATATGCAAAAAAGAGTAATGTTTATTATCTTACTTACAATAAATAATAATGGATATGAAGAATATTTCAATCATTCTCGCATGCTTGTTCTTTGGTGTTCTCGTGTTTTCCTCCTGCCATGAGGACGAAGAAATCAACCCAAAAGATCTTGCCACATGGGGATATTTCGAAGGAACTATCAATGGGAAAGCCGTCTCCTTTGAAAATGAGGGTTGGGAAGATCGTATAGAGAAAAAGAATTGCAAAGAATATATTGAGGGAAGATACCCGAGGGTCAAAGGGAGTTGCATCGGTATCAATAAACTTGGAGAGTTAGGGAAAGAAGACGAGTTAGGAGTAGCCATCATGCTTATGAATCCGAAAGTAGGGGCACGTCATATTATAAATCACCCGTCAGCCTATTTTTACGATTATGACTATGACGGTGTGTTGGGGCGTAATTCCGATCAAATGTACTGTCTCACTCCTCGTCCCGACAAACCCGTGAAAGTGAATATCACATCGGTGGAATATGATGAAGAGGGCTGGCCCCGTATCATTGAAGGCGAAATAGACGGTGTGCTCTACTTCAGGGATCAAGACTCGATTACTATCAAAGGTAAGTTCGGGGTGAAATGATAGAAGCATACAAAAGTATTGCTGTCTGCTGAAACTTAAGGGCAAGCGATTTTATCATCTGCAATGTTCATAAACGAGCGTTGCAGATGTTTTTTTTGCAAAGTCTCTATATTCAAGGTGCAGAACTCAAGGGATAAACTTCTTGAATACATGGAATAAAGTTGTTTGTAGCGAACGGTAAACTTGTTCGCAGTTAAGATGAATCTCTGTTCGCACCGTGCGAACATAAAAACGCAAGTTGCGGACAAACGTTCGCAGTGTGCGAACAAATATCCGCACACTGCAAACAGAGATTAAAGTTTAAGGATGAAGCAAGTTCGGTAAGTAAAAGTGCATAGAAAAATCAGGTGGAAGAGGAGGGGGGAAGTGCGCATCCTCTCCGTGCAACTACTTTTTCCGTTTTCGCTTCTTTGCCTGCTCCACCGCTTCGGCAACCACGGGCTTGTTCTCAAACCGCTTGGTATAGCCGGTGTAGTCGGGAACGGTACGCTCGTAGGTAGGATCGAGAAACAGAGGACTGGAAATGATATGGTCGGCCGTGCTGCGGTTACAGCAGAAAACGATGTTTTCCACACCTGCCAGACGGGTCAAAGCCTTTACATCCGTGTCGTGCGGTTGAAGCGTCATCGGGTCGGTGAAAAAGAAAAGATAGTCAATCTCGCCCTCTACAATACGCGAACCCATCTGCTGGTCGCCACCCAAAGGCCCGGATTTGAGAATGGTGAAATCCCACTCCACATCGGGGTGCTTCTCTTTAAGTGCGGCAAGGATGAGGCTGCCGGTGGTTCCCGTACAATAGAACTTGTGCCCCATCAGTAGCTCGGAGTTCCAGAGCGCCCACTCTATGAGGTCTTTCTTCATGGCGTCGTGCGCCACCAATCCAATCTTTCTTACTAATTTCTCCATAAATCAATGCCTTTGATAATTATTTTTCTTCTTCTTTATAGTTGAGAGAAGCGTTTCTTTCCATATACATAAAACTGTGCCAAGATACTGATTTTTGTCCGTTCGGGTATGACCGGAAGGACGGTTTTTGCCATGTTCTCTTCGCGGGAGGCTGTGAACGACCGACGCAGGGAGGCATAGGAACGACGTGCGCGGAGCACAGCCAAAGCGTTGGGTATCTGGCCTTTCATGAGAAAACTTAATGCCGCTATATAATCGAGCACTGCGCGTGTGCGCATCACGGGCTTTAATTCCTCGTGGGGCAGATTCTTATATAACATGACAAGATTGTTACGGAAATTGAGAAACGTCTTGCGAGGATTCTCTTTCTTCAAGGTGGCGCCGCCCACGTGGTAAACCACACTCCGGGGTACGCACACCAGCTGTCGCCCCCGTGAGCGAAGGCGCCAACATAAATCTATCTCTTCCATGTGAGCAAAGAAACGACCATCCAAACCGCCCGCCTGCCAATAATCTTCCAACCGGATGAACAAGGCGGCACCCGTGGCCCAAAAGATGGGCAGAACCGTATCGTATTGAGCATTGTCGGTCTCAACCACTCCCATGATGCGCCCCCGGCAATAAGGATAACCGTAGCGGTCGATAAATCCTCCGGCTGCGCCGGCATACTCGAATTTATCTTTCTGCCGCCAACTGCGTATCTTGGGTTGGCAAGCCGCCACCTCCGGATGGGCATCCATGTATGCGACAAGCGGGGCAAGCCAATGTTCGGTTACTTCTACATCTGAATTGAGTAAAACGACGTATTCTGCCGCAACCTGTTTTAAGGCGAGGTTATATCCGTCGGCAAAGCCATGATTCTCTTCCAGCAGAATCAGGCGGACGGAGGGAAACTCATGCCGAAGCATCTCTATCGAGTTGTCCGTAGACTTGTTGTCGGCCACATATACTGCGGTGTCGTACGCTTGAGAGAAGCGCACGACGGAGGGAAGAAAGGAACGGAGCATCTCGCATCCGTTCCAGTTTAATATGACAATTGCTGTTTTATCCATGTCGTACCACATTTTCACGTTTCAGTTTCCAGCGCTTGTGCGACCAGAACCAATAGGCCGGCTCACGGCGGATGGTCTGCTCCAGGCGGCGGGCAAAGCATTCGGTGATTTCGCCGTCGGCCATTTCTTTCGGGGTCTCGGTGATCAGGTCGAAGGAAACCTTGCAGTGTCCTCGTCCGGTCTTTTGCAGCTCGGCATAGAAGACCGGGAAATCCATCATTTTGGCTATCCGCTCGGCACCGTCCATGAATACGGTGTCCTGATGAAGAAACGTGGTCCAGTAGTGGGCCTCGCTGCGGTTGGGCGATTGGTCTGTTATCAGCCCCAATGCCATGCGCTTGTTTTCGCGGCGGAGCTTGATGATTTCTCTTGCGGTGGAATGTTTGGGGATGTTGTATCCTCCGAAGCGTGAGCGAATCAGCTTGAACATCCCGTCCATGTACTTGTTGCGCAAAGGCTTATACACCTGTCCGACAATGTCGTTTGGGTGCATGATGGCGGCCATGCCTATCAGCCACTCGAAATTGGCATAATGGGGAATCATGACGACGATGCCGCCGTGTTTTTCTATCATTTCAAGAAAAATGTCTGTTTTTTCGTAAACCATCCTCCGTTTTAAGTCGTCGAAAGACATGCGCAATGTCTTTATTTCTTCCAGCATGTAGTCGCAGATGTAATGATAAAAGCGGCGTTCTATCTCACGCAACTCCTGTTGTGACTTCTCCGGAAAAGAACGGCTGAGGTTGCGACGGACCACCTTCTTGCGGTAGCGCACGATGTGGCGCATCAGAAAGTACATCCCGTCGGACAGCACATAAAGCATTCGGAAAGGCAGTAGCGCCACAAGCCACATGCCGGCGTAGGTCAGCCAATAGAGTATTCTCGATTTCATATTTTTCTGTCGATTAGAACAGTTCCTTGCAGGGCAGTGCCATCTTCATTGAAATCTCCCAAAAGCACCGGCACTACTTGATTGTCGAGCGAAGCATCGTAAGGCACCTCTACACGGATGTAGTTCGGCGTGAAGCCATGCATCGGCAATCCCGGTTTGGGACGTTCAAGCAATACGGGCATTTTCTGTCCGATGAAGCGCGCATAGAAAGCCCGTGTCTTCTCGTCCGAAAGCGTCAATAGCCGTTGGCTCCGGGCATGCTTTTCTTCGGGCGTCACAATGTGGTCGATATGTAAAGCCTGCGTTCCCGGTCTTTCCGAATAGCTGAACACATGGAGTTGGGTCATATCCATTTCTTCGATGAATCGGTAGGCTTGTTCGAAAAACTCTTCTGTTTCTCCACGGGTGCCGACAATCACGTCTACTCCGATGAAAGCATCGGGCATTATCTCTTTTATCTTCTTTATCTTCGAGGCAAACAAAGCGGTGTCGTAACGGCGGCGCATCATTTTCAGCACTTCGTCACTGCCCGATTGCAGGGGGATATGGAAATGAGGCATGAACCGTTGCGAGCGGGATACGTATTCGATGAGCTCATCCGTCAGGAGGTTCGGTTCGATGGACGAAATGCGGTAACGCTCGATGCCTTTCACTTGGTCTAAAGCTTTCACAAGGTCAAAGAAGTTCTCTCCGGTGCTCCTGCCGAAATCTCCGATGTTGACACCTGTCAGTACGATTTCCTTTCCGCCTTCGACTGCTGCTTGTTGAGCTTGTTCCACCATAGAGGCTATGGAACCGTTGCGGCTCCTGCCTCGGGCAAAGGGGATGGTGCAGTAGGAACAGTAATAGTCGCATCCATCCTGCACTTTCAGGAAGAAGCGGGTACGGTCGCCGCGCGAGCACGACGGGGCAAAGGAACGGATATCTTTCAAGGCAGAAGTGTATGCCTCGCCGGTTTCATGCTTTTGCAGGTTGCCCAAATAGTGGAGCAGGTCTTTCTTTTGTTCGGCGCCAAGCACAACGTCCACTCCTTCTATCTTTGCCACCGTCTCCGGTTTAAGCTGGGCGTAGCAACCGGTCACTACGACAAAGGCTCCCGGATGTTGTTTCACCAATTTGTGAATGGCCTGACGACATTTTTTGTCTGCCACTTCCGTCACCGAACAGGTGTTTACCACACAGATATCTGCTTTCTCTCCTTTGCGTGCCGTGCGCACGCCTGCTTCTCGCAGCACCTTGCCGATGGTGGAGGTTTCCGAGAAGTTCAGTTTGCATCCCAGCGTATAGTAAACCGCTGTCTTATCTTGGAATATATTGGTATCTATCATGAACTTAAAACACTTTTACGTGACAAAGATATGCATAATTAATCTATTTTTCCTATTTTTGCGCACTCAACAATAGAATGTGCAATGATACAGGAAAATTTTATCAAACTATATGAGCATAGTTTTCGTGAGAATTGGGATCTTCCCTGCTATACCGATTATGGAGAGAACGAAAGCTATACTTATGGCGAAGTGGCTCAAGAGATAGCAAAGCTGCATTTGATCTTCAAACATTGCCAATTGCGCCGTGGCGACAAAATTGCCGTCATCGGCAAGAATAATGCCCGCTGGTGCATTGCCTATATGGCTGCCGTCACTTATGGAGGCATCGTGGTTCCTATCTTGCAGGATTTCAACCCAAACGACGTACACCATATCGTGAATCATTCGGAGTCTGTGTTCCTTTTCACCAGCGACAGCATTTGGGAGCATCTCGAAGAAGATTCGCTTACGGGATTGCGCGGTGTGTTCTCATTGAGCGACTTTCGTTGTTTGTATCAGCGTGACGGGGAAACCATCCAGCGTTTCCTCAAACATCTGGCCGATGAAATGTCGGCTGCTTATCCGGAGGGTTTCCGGAAAGAGAATGTGGTGTATACGGAGCTTTCCAACGACAAGGTCATGTTGCTGAACTATACGTCGGGCACCACCGGATTCAGCAAGGGAGTAATGCTCACCGGCAATAATCTGGCAGGTAATGTCACTTTCGGCATACGCACCGGATTGCTGAAAAAAGGGGATAAGGTGCTTTCTTTCCTGCCTTTGGCGCATGCTTACGGCTGCGCTTTCGATTTCCTCACCGCCACGGCTGTCGGCACACACGTCACCCTGTTGGGAAAAGTGCCTTCTCCCAAAATCTTGATGAAGGCATTTGAGGAGGTAAAACCCAACTTGATTATCACCGTTCCTCTTGTCATTGAAAAAATCTATAAGAACGTCATTCAGCCCATCATCAGCAAAAAGGCCATGAAGTGGGCGCTCAATATTCCCTTGCTCGACGGACAGATATACGGGCAAATACGTAAAAAACTGATTGACGCGCTGGGCGGGCGGTTCAAGGAAGTGATTATAGGAGGTGCGGCCATGAATCCGGAAGTGGAGGAGTTTTTTCACCGTATCAAGTTCCCATTCACCATAGGTTATGGTATGACCGAATGCGCTCCCCTTATCAGTTATGCCCCGTGGAATGAGTTTGTGTTGACTTCTTCCGGGCGAGTGCTTGATATCATGGAAGCTCGTATCCATAAAGAGAACCCGGATGATAAGCTGGGTGAAATTCAGGTGCGCGGTGAAAATGTCATGGTGGGCTATTATAAGAATCCGGAGGCTACCAAGGAAGTCTTTACTGAGGACGGATGGTTGCGTACCGGCGACTTGGGTACATTGGACGAGAACAACAATTTGTATATTCGCGGGCGCAGCAAGACGATGATTCTCTCTTCCAGCGGACAGAATATCTTTCCCGAAGAAATAGAGGCTCGTCTTAATAACCTGCCTTTTGTACTTGAAAGTCTTGTCATTGAACGAAATAAGAAACTGGTGGCGTTGGTTTATGCCGACTATGAAGCGCTGGATTCGTTGGGACTGAATCAGCCTGAACATCTTAAGACCATCATGGATGAGAATCTCAAGAACCTGAATAATAGTGTGGCTTCTTATGAAAAAGTCAGCCAGATCCAGCTCTATCCGACGGAATTCGAGAAAACACCTAAAAGAAGCATCAAGAGGTATTTATACAACACTATTGCAGAAGAACAATGTGTTGTATAACATGTTGGTAATCTACTTTTTAGGCTTACCTCGAAAAAAAATATAAAAAAAGTTGAGGTTTCGAGAACAACGTATTCAAAAAGTACATAACTTTGCACCGTTTTAATAAAGCAAATGATTGTATTACGTTTTTAAAAAGCAAAGAAAAATGAAAAAATTAGTTTTGATGGCAGCAGCTATCGTAGCAGTATCTTTCGCATCTTGTGGTAACAAAGCAGCTAACGCAGAACAAGCAGCAGCTGATTCAATCCGTATCGCTGACTCAATCGCAGCTGTAGAAGCAGCCGCAGCTGAAGCAGCAGCCGCAGCAGCCGCTGATACTGTAGCCGTAGATAGCGCAGCAGTTGTAGCTGAATAATTAGCACAACCCTATCTTAGAGAGAATTGAAAGTCTGACGTGCGAAAGCACTCAGACTTTTTTTATGTCCTTTTGGCTGCATTTATTCCTTTCTCCTCCAAAAGTTTATCCGGCTCAATCCGAAAAGCCATTGTTTGCTTATTCCCTTTTAATTTATTCCTCCATATGCGTAAGTTCAGGCCTGTGCAAGTCTTGGGCTTACGATAGTACGGACGATGGCTTATGCTTGTGCAAGTGTGAGGCGATACCTGTGTCAAGAGTACAACGTTGAATCCCTTTGGGTTATGGAAAGGAAAGTTTGCTCGCTAAATCTTCAGGTTGTTTGCAATCTTTGTGTAACTAAAGGGGCTGAAAACAAAACTCTACATCTGAGTAATCTTATGCCCGCACTTTAAGAGGTCTGCCCTCACACTTTAGCAGATGTAAGCCCGCACTTCAGAGACGGTTTTCCCACACTTTAGGGGATATAAGCCCACACTTTGGAGGACATAAGCCCACACTTTGAGGAAGGTATGTTCAGGAGGAAGCCTCGATAGCCTTCCTTGATAGCCCTTGTGTCATTGAGGTTTTGTTCCTACTTGTGTTATGACATATCTATACAAGCATTCTTCCTTATTCCTGCTGGTATACATCGCTCATTGTCTATCGTGATTGATTGGATAAAATAAAGCCCGATTTCTCAGGGAAACCGGGCCTTATTATTTAATATAGATTATTGTTTATGCCTCTTCAGCAAGCACTTCGAAAGGAATTTCTACAGAAACTTCCTTGTGCAACTTGACAACAGCCTTATAGTTGCCAATTTCTTTCACAGCATCTTTGATGATGATGATCTTGCGGTCGATGTTGTGACCCAATTTTGCCAACTCTTCAGCAATCTGGATGTTGCCTACAGAACCAAAAATAGTGCCTGTGGAGCTTACCTTGGTAGCGATCTTCAAAGAAACGCCTTCCAGCTTAGCAGCCAATTCTTCAGCATCCTTTTTGATTTTTTCCAACTTGTGGGCACGTTGCTTCAACTCTTCTGCCAACATTTTCTTTGCAGCCGGAGAAGCGATGATGGCCTTTCCGGTAGGGATGAGGTAGTTACGACCATAACCGGACTTTACGGTTACGATATCGTTCTTATAACCCAAGTTTACGATGTCTTCTTTCAATATAATTTCCATACTTTCCTCCTCCTAATTATTTCATCATGTCAGTTACATAAGGTAGCAATGCCAAGTGGCGTGCTCTTTTCACGGCTTGAGCCACACGACGCTGGAACTTCAGTGAAGTACCGGTGATGCGACGCGGAAGAATCTTACCTTGTTCATTCAAGAATTTCTTCAAGAATTCAGGATCTTTGTAGTCAATGTACTTAATACCGCTCTTTTTGAAACGGCAATACTTCTTCTTCTTAACGTCTACTGAGGGCGGAGTTAAATATCTGATTTCTGATTGAACTTGTTGTGCCATGATTAATCCTCCTTTTTAGTTGATTTAACACTTCTTCTCTTCGCAGCATATTCAGCAGCATATTTGTCTTGCTTGAAAGTCAAGAAACGAATTACGCGCTCGTCACGACGGAAGTTGATTTCCAGTTTCTCAATGACAGTAGGAGCTGCCTTGAATTCAATCAGCTGGTAGAAACCGGTTGACTTCTTCTGGATGGGATATGCCAGCTTTTTCAGTCCCCAGTTTTCTTCATTTACAATCTCAGCACCTTCATCTGTAAGGATGCCTTTGAATTTCTCTACCGCTTCCTTCATCTGAACATCAGACAAAACGGGAGTTAAAATGAAAACGGTTTCGTATTGATTCATACTCGTTTTTAATTAAATAAATAAATTATTTGTTTATGCGGGTGCAAAGGTAGACATTTTATTTTGAACTGCAAAAATAAGCCGACTTATTTTGTTTTATCTGTTGCTTACATTATCTTTGCAAAGTTGTTTAAGCAATAATTTCATGATAGAGCAATTTAATTTCGACATCCGGCTTATCTTTGCCATTTTGAACGGCAAGGTGTCGGCCGCCATCAATCGTAAGCTGTCTCGCAATTTTCGGCAGAATGGTCTGGAAATCACACCGGAACAATGGACCGTACTCCTCTTTTTGTGGGAAAAGGATGGGGTCACTCAGCAGGAATTGTGCAATGCGACTTTTAAGGACAAACCCAGTATGACCCGTCTCATTGACAACATGGAACGTCAACATCTCGTTGTGCGCATATCGGATAAAAAAGACCGGCGTACTAATCTTATTCATTTGACCAAAGGGGGCAGGGAGCTTGAGGAACGTGCTCGTGTCATTGCCAATCAGACTCTTAAAGAAGCTTTGCAAGGTATTGGGGTGGAGGACCTTAGAGTGAGCCAGGAAGTGTTGAGGACAATTTTCTTCAATACAAAAGACTGAGAATAAACGGTTGGCGATTAGTACTTGGTGTCAAGCCGATGTAATGGATAGAAGGTTGCGGAGGGGTGTTTTTCAGCCATCATTCTTCATTCTTTATTAAAATATGGTTTTTTTGCAGAAATAATTTCGCTTGTTAAAGAATTATGCTTTTCTTTGTGACAAGAATACGAAAGAATATAATAATCTATTAAAATACACACGCATGAAAGGCTTATTAAAAAATCTGGGATTGATATTGGTCTTGATAGGAGCACTGATCTTAGTGGCATGTTCCTTTACGGGCAATGTAAACAACAACACCATCTTGGGCGGTTCTGTTGTTTTAGTTGTTGTAGGGTTGATTTCCTACATTGCCATCAACAAGAGGCTGGCTGATTGATATCAAAAAAGAAAAAGAATAAAAAGGCGGTTTGCATATGCACAACCGCCTTTTTTATTCAGAGAAGTGTGATCTTTATCAGCCTTCCACTTCCGGAGTGATCAGTTTATATCCTTTTCCATGAATGTTGATGATTTCGATGGATTCGTCTTCTTTCAGATGTTTACGCAGTTTGGTGATATATACGTCCATGCTGCGTGCGTTGAAATAGTTGTCGTCAATCCAGATTGTCTTCAGTGCAAAGTCGCGCTGCAAAATTTCATTGGCATGTGCGCAAAGCAGTCCCAGCAGTTCCGACTCTTTGGTCGTCAGTTTGGTCTGTTTTTCAGGAGTAGCCAGAATCTGCTTCTGAGTGTCAAACGTAAACTTACCGATCTTATAGATATTGCTTTCTTTGTTTTTCTTTCCACGAACACGTCTCAGGATCGCTTCAATTCTGAATGTCAACTCTTCCATGCTGAAAGGTTTGGTGATATAATCGTCCGCACCAATCTTGAAGCCTTCCAAAATATCTTCCTTCAAAGTCTTTGCCGTAAGGAAGATGATAGGGATTTCGGCATTGGCGGCACGAACTTCCTGTGCCAGCGTGAAACCGTCTTTCTTAGGCATCATCACATCGAATACGCACAAGTCGTATTTATTTTTCAGGAAAGCTTTATATCCTGCTTCCCCGTCCGGATATAACTCGGCGGCATAACCTTTCGCCTGTAAATATTCTCTCAAAAGCATGCCAAGATTTTCATCATCTTCGCACAGCAAAATGCGCAGTTTCTCGTCCATATCAATTAATTTTTTAATGAAGGTAATGCTATAATAAATTTAGTTCCTACGTTCAGTTCGCTTTCTGCCCGGATGGTTCCCTTATGATCCAGAATAATCTTCTTTACATAAGCCAATCCCAACCCGAAACCTTTCACGTCGTGCAGATTACCTGTATGCACGCGATAGAACTTATCGAATATCTTTTTCAAATTCTCTTTCTTGATACCGATGCCATTGTCTTGAATGGAAATCATCAGTTTACCCGCTTCGTTCCATGTTCGTACAACCAACTGGAGGTCTGCATCCGGACGTTTATACTTCACGGCATTGTCCATGAGGTTGAAAATTACATTGGTAATATGCATCTCATCGGCGAAGATGGTCGAATCCGTGGCGTCCAGCTCCGATTCAATTTGTCCGTTATACCGTTCTACTTTCAGGGTGAAAGTATTGATTACCCCGGTTATCAGTTCGTTGGCGTCCAGTTCTTTCATCTTCAGTGTGGCCTTCTGCCGATCGAACATGGACATTTGAAGAACTTTCTCTACCTGGAATCTCAAGCGTTTCGTTTCGTCGTTGATGACACCCGATATGTGTTGGAACATGGCGGGAGATTTACCCACAGCCGGATCCTTCAACATCTGGGCAGCCAGCGAAATGGTCGAGATCGGTGTTTTGAACTCGTGAGTCATATTGTTGATAAAATCATTTTTCATCTCTGTCAGTTTCTTCTGGCGGAAAACGATGTAAATCGTGAAAATGAATGTTATCAGCAGCACGATCGTGAATATCAATGACGGTATCATGAAACTGACCGAATCGAAGATATAATCGCGTTTGCCCGGAAAGTGTATCTTGACGATACTCATGCGTGCAGGAGGGTCGTTCAAGAACAGCGGTTGTGAATAAGAACTTTCGCTTCCTTCATCACTGTAATCCGAACAGCGGTAGACTTCTCTGCCATCACGGTCTATCACCCTGAAGTGGTAATCCAAATCACCGATGCCATTGTCCATCAAGCCTGCTTTGAGGTATTGGTCCAGACTCTTGAAATTGACACGTTCCTCAATCGGTTTGTCACTGGCACGGTAAATCATCTGCCAAACAACTTCGTCTACCAATGCCCGCTGATAGAGATAACGATTCTTTATCATTTCCACCTGCGAGCGGGATGTCTGTGGAATAGTCTTTGTTCCATGCTTGCGCGAGATCATCGCTCGGGGCGGTTCGGGCGGTTCGTTACTGAATGTTTTTAACTCAATGGTAGAACGTACGGAACCATCCGGTGAGGTCATCATAAAACGTTGGGTTTGCACTGTTCCGGTGCCTTGCGACTGCTCCCAGGCTCTTTTTTCGGCTTCGGAGATGTCTTCGCGCAACCAACGGTCAACCTCTGCCGACTCCACGTCTTTGGAGGCAGCCATCAATGCGCGTTTTACCGATTCATCAAACTGCTCGTTGCGCATCTTTACCATCTCCTCTATGTAGCTGATCTGCAGATACAATAGACTGAGGAAGGAAAGACCCATCACGGCGCCCAATATCCATATAGTTGACTTTTTCATAGTCACAAAATTAACACTCTCTAATTAACACTCATAGTGAATTAACCTGATTTAACCGGAAGTTCTTGTAAATTAACCGATGCAGCTTTTTTAGTTTCTATTATCTACATTAAAACAAAAACAGAGGCCTTTGGTTTGCAAATTTAATAAAAAATTAAGTGTTTAATTTGCATTTCTTTGTGTTTTTGAGCTGAATTCAGAAAAAAGTCGGGAAAAAGAAAGAACGCTATATCTGTTCTAAAAAGCATTAGGCACGGAATTTACGGTTTAACACGGCTTTTTGTGAATGAAAACGTGAAATACCGAACAATTCCGTGCCTAAGAGAGTAGTAAAGGTGTTTTAACACCTCGTTGCTAAATATTCTATATAAACAATTGAAAAGAAGTATTTACTCTTCTGTTTGTTTGGCTTCAAACTCTTTGATAAGCTTATCCTGCACGTCACTCGGAACAAGTTCATAGCTGGCAAACTTCATGATAAACGAAGCCCGTCCGCCGGTCAATGAACTGAGAGCGGTAGAATAAGAAGACATCTCTTTCAAGGGCACTTTGGCGCTCAGTTTTTCGTAGCCGGCTTCGCTGCTCATACCCATAATCATGGCACGGCGTCCTTGCAAGTCGCCCATCACGTCGCCCATCTTGTCCGACGGAACAAAAACTTCTACATCATAGATAGGTTCCAAAATCTTCGGCCCGGCATTTTTAAACGCTTCGCTGAAGGCGTTACGTCCTGCCAGCATGAAGGAGATTTCGTTAGAGTCAACCGGGTGCATCTTGCCGTCATACACGATGACGCGTACATCGCGGGCATAAGAACCGGTCAACGGGCCTTGCTCCATGCGGGACATGATTCCTTTCAGAATGGCCGGCATGAAACGGCTATCAATGGAACCGCCCACAATGCTGTTGACAAATACCAGTTTGCCACCCCATTCCAGTGGCACTTCTTCTGTTCCTTTCACGTTCATTTTGAACTCCTGTCCGCCGAATTTATAGGTATCCGGCATCGGCATTCCTTCGTAGTAAGGTTCTACAATAAGATGAACTTCACCGAACTGACCCGCACCGCCCGACTGTTTCTTATGGCGATAGTCGGCTCGGGCAGCCTTTGTAATGGTTTCACGATAGGGGATTCTGGGCTCTTCAAACTTGATCTGCAATTTTTCGTTGTTCTCAAGACGCCACTTCAAAGTACGCAGGTGGAATTCGCCTTGTCCGTGTACGATGGTCTGGCGCAATTCCTTGGACTGGTCGATAATCCAAGTGGGGTCTTCTTCGTGCATGCGGTTCAGGATAACCATCATCTTTTCCGTATCCGCCTCGTTTACCGGTTTAATGGCACGTGAATATTTGGAGTTAGGATATTTAATGAAGTTGAAGCGGTTTTCAGAACCTTTGCCGTTCAGTGTGTTGCCGGTATGTACATCTTTCAATTTCACTGTGCAACCTATGTCGCCCGCTACCATCTCTTCCACCTTGATGCGGTTGGCACCGGCGCATGCATAGATTTGTGCGATGCGTTCTTTGGAGCCACGGTCAGCGTTCGTCAAGTCATCGCTTTCGTGCACTTTACCGCTCATTACCTTGAAGTACTGAACATCACCGATGTGGGGTTCGACGGCTGTTTTAAAGAAGTATAGAGAGGTAGGCCCGTTCGGATCCGGTTTCACCACCTCACCGCGTGTATTGTGTACCGATGGCATTTCGTCTACAAAGGGTACTACATTTCCCAAAAACTCCATCAAACGGCGCACGCCCATGTCTTTTCCTGCACACACGCAGAACACGGGGAACATGCCGCGTGAAGCCAAGCCTTTGCGTATGCCTTCGCGCATTTCGTCTTCCGTCAAGGATTCTTGTTCAAAGAATTTCTCCATTAAGCCTTCATCGTGTTCGGCAGCAGCTTCCACCAAGGCCTTGTGCATTTCCGTAGCTTTATCCATTTCTTCTGCCGGAATGTCTTCAATGGTAGGAGCTCCTCCTTCGGGACCCCACGAGTATTTTTTCATCAAAAGCACGTCTATCAGCGAATTGAAATTAGGACCGGTGGACAGGGGATATTGTACGGGAACGACTTTAGAACCATAGATATTCTTCAGCTGTTCCAACACCATGTCATAGTCGCACTTTTCGTTATCAAGCTGGTTTACTAAGAAGATGACCGGTTTTCCCAGCTTCTCCGTATAGCGGAAATGGTTTTGAGTACCAACTTCCGGACCGTATTGCCCGTTGAGCAACAAAATGGCGGTATCCGTCACATTGAGCGCTGTCATGGCTGCGCCCACAAAGTCATCACTACCCGGACAGTCGATGATGTTCAGTTTCTTACCGTTCCATTCCACATGGAAAACGGTGGAAAACACAGAATAGCCATATTCCTGTTCCACCGGGAAGTAATCGCTGACCGTATTCTTAGCAGTAATTCTGCCACGACGTTTTATAATACCACTCTCAAAGAGCAGCGCTTCTGTGAGAGTGGTTTTACCCGAGCCATCATTGCCGAGGAGGGCAATGTTCTTAATTTCATTCGTCTGATATACTTTCATGATGTATTAAGATTTTAAGTGAATAACCTGACATAAAAATATGCCGTTAATTTTTTTGTGAGGCGCAAATTAGGCATTAATTAAAGAAAAAGCAACAAAGCAAAGCATGTTATAAAACACACCCGGACTTTGTTTGTGCGGTGGCAGACATTGGGCGAACTTCGTATTCGTGTATATTACTTTCGGCGCTTCCTGCTTGTAGCAAAGGTGCTCGGCTCGATATCTTGGTCGAAGCCATGGGACGCATCAACTTCGGGCGTGCCATCAAAGATTTCAGAGGTATAACGGAAAGCGTGGAGCTTACTATAAATGTGGGTGGGCGACCGTTCACGTGCGATCTGAAAGATTGGGAGGTTTTCAATCTTGAAGATACCTGTGAATTCTATAAGAACATGAAATTTCTGAATGAAAAAGGAGAGCGTCTGTCGCGCGAGCCGTGGATTGTGAAATATGCCGACAGCGAAGATGTGTCTCGCGTCAACTGTTCGGCAGACAAAATTTTCGATTTGCAGGAATCTACTTATTGGAGCACGATAAAAGGTGCGGAATATCCTCACGGCATCGTGATAGATTTGGGCAATACGCATACGCTGACCGGTATTCAATGTCTTCCCATAATGGAAAGCGAGGTGCCGGGTGGAATCAAAGATTTTAAAGTGTACGTAAAAGAGCAGGCGTTTACATACTAAAATCGCAGTGAGTGTCAAATGAAAAGGAGCTTGTCCATGTTGCGAGACAAACTCCTTTTTGTTTATTTTCCGTTTCTCAACTCATCATCTACCACAGCCATCATTCCTTCTACCTGTGCCAATGCCAGCATGCGGCCGTGAAACGAGTAACCGGCGTTGTAGCCCTTGTCTTCATCGCCCAGCATCATGCGCCCGTGATCCACGCGCATCGGAAGTTCGGGGTTTTCCCTTTCGAAGATGCGGATTAGGTCGATGAGATGCCCCCGGCCTTCGAGATGGGAACTCTCGATGAAGTTTCCGCCCGGCATGGCTTTCGTGCTGCGCAGATGCACGAAATGCGTGCGTTTGGCAAACTTCCGTGCCAGTTTGCGGGTATCGTTCTGTTCGCCTGCGCTTAGAGAGCCGGCGCAGAAGGTCAGGCCGTTGTGGGGATTGTCTACCGCATTCAGAAACCAGTCGATGTCCTGTTCGTCCGTCACGATGCGCGGCAAGCCCAATACCTGAAAAGGAGGATCATCAGGATGCACGCACATATTTATTCCATGCTCCTCGCACACCGGCATTATGGCCGAAAGGAAATAGCGCATGTTCTCGCGCAAGGTTGCGCGGTCAATTCCCTCGTAAAGTGCCAGCAGGCGTTTGAAGATGGCCACCGGGTTCTTGTCTCCCTCCTTGATGTTGCCATTTACGAAGCCTTGTGTCTTTACAATGATGGCATCGACCAACTCGTCTTTCTCTGCTTCTGTTATCACCTTGTCCAGTTCTTCCACTTTCCTCAACTCTTCCGGAGAGTAATCGGCCTCAGCGCCTTTCCGCTCCAATATCTTCAAGTCGAAATAGACAAAGCGGACTTTGTCGAAATAGAGAGACGAAGTGCCGTCTTCCCAAGGATGCTGCAAGTCGGTACGAATCCAGTCGATCACCGGCATGAAGTTGTAACATACGGTCTTTATTCCGGCCTTTCCCAGATTGGCAAGGCTGACCTTGTAGTTCTCTATCAGTGCATCGCGTTCAGCTCCTGCATATTTTATCGGTTCGCTTACCGGAAGGCTTTCTACCACCGACCAATGCAATCCGAAGGATTCGATATACGTCTTCAGGTCTTCGATAGCTTCCGATGTCCAGATTTCACCATTGGGAACTTCGTGCAAGGCGGTTACGATTCCTTCTACACCTATTTGGCGCAACATGGCAAGCGTAATCTTATCTTTCTTGCCAAACCATCTCCAAGTTTTTTCCATCTTTATAATTCGTTGTCTATACGATACTTTTTGCTTTGCGGTCTGCAAATATTATTCAAAGGTAATAAAAAGAATCTGTCTCGGCACGACTTTAAAGAAGAAAATTACGATTATGTTGTTTTTCTTTACTTTTTATGAGAAGGAGACATCGGCACTTTATTTGTTTTTTTAATACGCTGATAATCAGTGGGGATAATTTCTTACTAAAAATCGGCCCGATTTTTAGTAAATTCTTGGGGAATTTTTAGTAAAAATCTGGTCGGTTTTTAGTAAAAAACGAGGAGCAGATTTACTTTGCAGTCTGTTTTGCTGCACGGATAAACGGATTTTGTAAGAAAAAAAGAACGGCAAATTATTCTGGTTTTCTTTTTCCTGTGTGAGTAGGCTTCCCATTCCTATTTCATCGCTCTATGTCTTAATGACGGACAGATTGCTTGTGCGCTTCTGAGAATTTAAGTACCTTTGTCCCCCGAAAAAACAGAAAGGCGTATAGTATGGCAGGACAAAAAACACCCACAGCGTTGGGCACGGAAAGTATAGGCAGGTTATTGATGCAGTATGCCGTTCCGGCCATCATCGCCATGACAGCCTCCTCCTTATATAATATGGTGGACAGCATTTTCATCGGGCAAGGAGTGGGAACGATGGCTATTTCGGGCTTGGCGCTGACCTTTCCTCTGATGAATCTTTCGGCTGCTTTCGGTTCGCTGGTAGGTGTGGGAGCTTCCACGCTGATTTCCGTCAGGTTGGGACAGAAGGATTATGATACGGCACAGCGCGTGCTGGGCAATGTTTTTGTTCTGAACATCCTGTTGGGCATGGTCTTTATGATAGTGATGCTGGCTTTTCTCGAACCTATTCTTTATTTCTTCGGCGGAAGTGACCAGACGGTGGGCTATGCGAGGGAATACATGCAAATCATTCTTTTGGGCAACATCATTACCCACCTGTATCTTGGCCTGAATGCCGTTCTGCGTTCTTCGGGACATCCGCAAAAGGCCATGTATGCCACCGTGGGTACGGTAATAATCAACACTATTTTGGATCCTCTGTTCATCTACGGTTTCGGTTGGGGAATACGCGGCGCGGCCATCGCCACTGTCTTGGCACAGCTCTTGGCGTTGGCTTGGCAATTCAAGCTGTTCGGCAACAAAGATGAACTGTTGCATTTCCATCGGGGCATATTCAGGTTGAAGCGTAAGATTGTTTTCGACTCGCTGGCCATCGGCATGTCTCCTTTCTTGATGAACCTTGCCGCCTGTTTCATCGTGATTCTTATCAATCAAGGGTTGAAAAGGCATGGTGGAGACTTGGCTATCGGCGCTTATGGCATTGTAAACCGTTTGGTGTTCATCGTCGTAATGATTGTGATGGGGTTGAACCAAGGCATGCAACCCATTGCCGGATATAATTTCGGGGCACGGCAGTACGAGCGTGTCAACAAAGTGCTGAAGTTGACGATAATCTATGCCACAGGCGTAACCTCTCTCGGCTTTCTGGTAGGCATGCTGGTGCCCGACGTGGTGGTCAGCATCTTTACGTCGGATGCCGAACTGATAGGACTTTCGGCAAAGGGACTGAGGATTGTCGTCATGTTCTTTCCTATAATCGGCTTTCAGATGGTGACTTCCAATTTCTTCCAAAGCATAGGGATGGCAGGCAAGGCCATCTTTCTTTCCCTTACCCGCCAGATGCTGATTCTGCTTCCTTGCCTGCTCATCCTGCCGCAGTTTTTCGGGGTGGAAGGCGTGTGGTACAGCATGCCGGTTTCCGACCTGCTTGCAAGCCTGATAGCATTGATGATGCTGGTGATGCAGTTTCGCAAATTCAAGGTTGCCGCAGCGGAAGGGCGTTAGCATCTCAAGAGCCGTAAAGGCTTTTCGGGAATAGCGTTAGACAGAACTTTTAATTGGGTTGGGAAGAGGCATTCCTTTCATGTTGCTCGTAGCCGGCAAGATTGTAACAGACCGGAGTGGTGGAGGAATTTTTCTGCATTGATTCAAAACCGATAGAAACATGTCGTTTTGCCCGTTCCAAACGTTGCCGTATGGGGAAGAAGAATATTGAGAAAGCACCATCAATCGGATACTGCGCATCACAAGGCATGTATTATTACGGATATAAGCTTCATACGGTCTGTGGATTAAGTGGAGTCATCCATTCCTTTGACCTTACCAAGGCCTGTGTACATGACATCCATTTTCTGAAGGACGTGAAAGCGGACTATAGTAATTGTACGGTCATAGCAGACAAAGGATATATAAGTGCACAGGTACAGCCGGATTTGTTTGAAACGGCAAATATCAGATTGGAAGTGCCATACAGAAGCAATCAGAAAGAATGGAAACCGACATTCTCGGCTTTTGCCAAAGCAAGAAAAAGAATTGAAACCATATTCTCGCAACTATGTGACCAATTTATGATTATAAGGAATTATGCGAAAGATACCGGCGGATTGTTCGCTCGGATTATCGGGAAGATTAGTGCACTTACAATCCTGCAATACATTAACTACAAAAACAATAAACCCATTGGCAGAGTTAAATATGCGCTAATTTAACGTCAGTTCGAGATAAGAAAAGTGTACTAAAAGTTGGTAATCTCACTTATTTATAGTTGAATACCAATAACTGTGTAAAAAAAATCCTTTATCCCTGTCATTTGTAAAGATATTCTGTAA
>Ga0129307_1000692_pt1 | contig 47702 bp, 47 predicted proteins | sample P1105metagenome_FD_94437 | JGI IMG/M metagenome (GOLD analysis project Ga0129307, IMG submission 94437) | Capybara group fecal microbial communities from Wisconsin, USA - P1105 metagenome | ecosystem: Host-associated > Mammals > Digestive system > Large intestine > Fecal | place: USA: Wisconsin...
AGTTGAGTGCCACTGCGCAGACGAAGGTCAGCAAGTACCAGAACGCCTTCTGCAGGACATAACGTAGCATAGGATATTGTTTAAGCATTTGTAGTCCTTTATCCTTTATTTAGCAAGCTTCAAGTTCCAAAGGGTCTTCGTGCCCGAAGCAACCCACGGAAGCTGAGCGGGAGCGTACGGGTTCTTTTCAGTCGGCCAGTTCGTCCAGACGCGGTCGCTGAATTCGTAGAACTGTTCCGGCAAGTAAACCAGCGGAATGGACGGCTGGTCTTCCATGAAGATCTTGTTCAATTCACGATAGGCGGTTGCAATGGAATCGGCGTCCTTCATGAGCGGAATAGCAGAGAGGAGCTTATCCACTTCCGGACGGAAACCTTCGGTACCCGGCTGGTTGTAACGGCCGATGTTCGTACCGGCCCAAGCGCCAAGCGGCTGCCAGTCGCGGCTTGCCATGATTTCGTTAAAGCGGCTCCACGGGAGAGACGGAGTCACGTCGGCGACAGGCTTGTGCATGATGAGGTCGAAGTTGCCAAGACCCATGGCCGGCCAGTAAGAACCGCCATCCACGAAGCCTTCACGAATATCGATACCGGCCTTACGCATACCTTCGACAGCGATGGTCACCATGGCTTCCCAGTCGGTCCAGCCGTTCGGGCTCGTGATGTACATCGTCGGGATCTTTTCGCCCTTGGCATTTTCCATGTGGTCGAGCGTACCGTCGCTGTTCCATACAGACTTGTAACCCGCTTCGGAGAGCATCTGCTTCACCGTTTCGACGCGTTCCTTTTCGTCGGTGATGGTGAGCTTGACACCATACTTGGCGAGGTCTTCGTCATTGATATACTTGCCTTCGAGAGCCGTCGGCATGATGAGGCCCGGCTTGATCTGGTCCGTGTAGTCGGACACGGCGAACTTGCGGAGAGCCATGTAGTCGATAGCGGTTGCAAGAGCACGGCGGAAGCGCTTGTCATTAAGCGGTTCCTTCATCGTGTTGATGATGAGCATCGGCATTGCGCCCGGCAAGAAGTACGGCGGATTGTCAAGCCATGTGTGGACTCCGGCACCAGCCTTGCGGTTGATACGCGGAATGTAGCTCTGGGAAGCGTCGAGGTTGCCGCTACGCATAGCGATCGTGTTATGTTCGTTGTTCTTGTAAATCGGGTGGACGATGTACTTCGGAGCAGGGAGCTTGCCTTCGTGGAGAGCGGCGTTGCCCCAGTAGTCGTCACGGCGTTCAAGAATAATCTTGTTCGGGTCGGCGCTGCGGAGAGCGTACGGGCCGGAAACAACCGGATTCTGATCCATCGGGAGTTTCTTGACTTCGTCCTTGGAGCCGAGCTTTTCGATAAGCGGTTCAAACACGTGAGCCGGAACGATGCGGATAGCCTGCATCAAGTCCATCACAGAAAGCGGGTTGTTGCGCTGCTTCTTGTTCACGAGGAAAGCAATGCGTTCCACCTCACCCGCCGGTTCGGATTTAATCGTATCAACGTGAATGGCGGAAATCTGTTCGCTTGTGTTGATGGAACCCATCGTGTAAATGAACTTCACATCGCGAGAAGTGACCTTTTCGCCATCGCTCCACTTTGCAGCCGGGTTCAAATCGACAACAATGCTGTCGTTGTCCTTGCTCACAAGCGTGCCGAGAAGAGATTCAATTTCACCCGTCAAAGAGTTGTAGGTGAGAAGTGGTTCGTACATCAAGTTGAAACGACCACTCACAGGCCAGGTCGTCATCCAGCTTTCTGCAAGGGGGTTGAACGTACCAGGCGCATCATTCTGCTGCCCGGACAAATAGAGCGTTTCCTGACGCGGCAAGGAACCGCTGGCAAGCTCATCTTCCGATGATGCGCCGCCGCACCCAAAAAGTGCGCCAGTTGCCGAAAGCACCAAGGCCGTTCTAGCAATCGATTTCAATCCAATCATTTGAGTCCTCTTAGAATAGGGCCTTTAGGGAGGCCCTTTAATTGAAAATTCAAATCTAATATAGATTATTCCAAATAAAAATTAATTTGAGATTAAGTAAAAATGCTTTGATGATTTCTCAATTCGAATTAAGAAATTTTTTACGTTTATAAAAGTTTACCAAGCAAGAGCTCATGCCCTTTAAACCTAAAAAAATCACTGGATCCTTCCGCCTTCGGCGTCAGGATGACGAATGCTTGTTGCGTCAGGATAACGGAGATGCAATTTATACGCATCCCCGACTACATTTCTTCAGCGGGGCCGGCGCAGTATGAGGCAACTTGTTCGCGAAGTTTTGTACCGCGGACTTTGCCAAGCAAATCAATGATATCTTCGAGCGGGGCTTCCACGAACGCTTCGGCGCTCTTGTACTTGCTCAGAATCTTGATGCGGGTTTCATGACCGACACCTGGCATCTTGAGCCATTCGACTTCGAGATCTTTCTTGCGTTTGCTGCGCTGGTACGTAATCGCAAATCGGTGCGCCTCGTCGCGGGCGTTCTGCAACAGTTTTAGCGCGGGGCTCGTTCGGTGCAACACGATGCTTTTGCGGTCATCGGGGAACACGATTTCTTCGAGACGCTTGGCAAGCCCTATGAGCGGCAAGTCCTTATCATGGCCAAGTTCCTTTAGAATCTGCATCGTGGCATCGACCTGACCTTTACCGCCATCGCACACCCACAAATCGGGCATCGGGATTCCCTCTTCTTCGAGCCTGCGAATACGGCGGGTCATCACTTCGCGCATGCTCGCAAAGTCATCGATGCCTGTCACGGTCTTGATGATAAACTTGCGGTAATTGCTCTTGTCGGGACGACCGTTCTTGAACGCCACAAGGCTTGCGACCGTGTTCGTTCCGGACAAATGAGAAATATCCACGCACTCGATACGGAACGGAGTTTTCTTAAGGCCCAAAACTTTTTGCAGTTCGAAAACGCTGGAATCGATTTCGCTGTACTTTTGGACTTCAGCTCGCATCTCCACGAGAATCATGTCGGCATTCGCCGAAGCGAGTTTCAAGAAGCCGAGTTTTTCGCCGCGCTGCGGATTCGTAAGCACAACCTTGTGCGTCGTTTTTGACGCCAGCGCCTGTTCAATGGACTCGCGCTCCGCCATGTCTGGCGGCAAAGGAACATCTGTCGCGATTTCGCCCGGAATAAATTCCACGTCCATGTACCACTGCACCACCATCTGGCGGAAAATTTCCGTCTCGTCGTCTTCGAGTTTGCATTCCAGACGATAATGGCGGCGTCCACAAAGAACGCCGTTGCGGTATTCAAAAATCACCGCAGCAGCCATCGTGCCGTTCCGCTTCAGCGAAAGCACATCTACGCAAAGGCTTGCATCGGACACGTCGGTTTTCTGGTGCGCACTCGTCGCCTGGAGCGCCTGAATCGCGTCGCGCTTTTTCGCCGCCGTCTCGAAATCCATGCGTTCGCTCGCTTCGAGCATCTCACGTTCCCAAAGATCAATCAAGTCGTCACGCTTGCCGCCCAGAAGCATCTGCGTCTGCGCCACCTTCTTTTGGTATTCTTCCCGAGTCACAAGCCCGGCGCACGGAGCCCCGCAACGCCCGATGTGGTAATTGAGACAAGGCCGCACCGTTCTATTGAGAGGCAACTTCAGTTTGCATTCGCGAATCTGGAACAGCCTCGCCGCAATGTCTTGCAGTTGGCGAATCATGCGCGAACTCATATAAGGCCCGTAATACAGGCAACCGTCTTTCTTCACCGACCGGCTGAGGAACAACCGCGGGAACGGTTCATTCACGGAAAAAGCCAAATATGGAAAATGCTTGTCGTCCTTGAGCAGCACATTATACTTGGGCGTATGCTTTCGGATGAGGTTCGCTTCCAGAATGAGCGCCTCGGTTTCGCTTTCCGTAATAATCCACTCGATGTCTCGGATGTACGGGAGCATGAGAGTCGCAGCACGGTGGCCGGCATGGTCGCTGCCGTCAAAATAGCTCGACACCCGGTTCTTGAGCACTTTCGCCTTCCCTATATATATAATCTTGCCCTGGGCGTTCTTCATGATATAAACCCCAGGCAGCAACGGGAGTTCTGCCAGACGACGCTCGATATGTTCACTAACCGGAATCATGATTTTTCAAATGTATTTAATTCCAATAACCAAGGCAGGAACGCGAGTCGAAAGAAAACCACTTTTTTTGAAAATAAACGGCATTTTTACATTTTCTAACAGTCTCGTTACAACAAAATTTTATATATCTTACGTAGGAATAATTGCATCCACGACATAAATTATGGAGAAATAATGAATTTTGAAAGCATGACCTTGTTGTCGCAAAAGGTGGAAGGGGTCCTTGGGACAGTCCGCGCCCTACGCGAAGAAAACGCTAAACTCAAACAACAGCTCGAAAGCGTAGCGGCACAAGCCGAAGACCAGAAGAATCTGTTGGAATCCGCCAATGCAAAGATTGCCGACTGCGAAGCGGCACTCAATGCAAGAGCGAACCAGGCAGCGGCACAAGATGACGCGCTTAACGAAAAGAACAGCGCCATCGAAGCTTTGAACGGACAAATTAACGAAAAGAATGGCATTATTGACGCGCTCAACGCCCAAATGGGCGAGAAAAACGGCATTATCGACGCACTCAATGCGCAAATAGCCGAAAAGGACAACGCCATCGAATCGCTCAACGGTCAGATCGCCGAGAAAAACGGCGCCTTGGATTCCGAGAACGAACAAATCAACGAGAAAAACAACATTATCGATTCCCTTAACGGCCAAATCGCCGAAAAGAACAGCATTATCGATTCGTTCAACGGCCAAATGGACGAAAAGAACAGCATCATCGATTCGCTCAACGGTCAGATGAACGAAAAGAACGGCATTATCGATTCGCTCAACGGCCAAATGAACGAAAAGAATGGCATTATCGACGCGCTTAACGGTCAGATGAACGAAAAGAACGGCATCATCGACGCGCTCAATGGCCAAATGAACGAAAAGAACGGCATTATCGACGCGCTTAACGGTCAAATAAACGAAAAGAACGGCATCATCGACGCGCTCAATGGCCAAATGAACGAGAAAAACGGCATTATCGATGCCCTGAACGGTCAAATTGCCGAAAAGAATGGCATCATCGATTCGCTCAACGACCAAATGAACGAAAAGAACAATATTATTGACTGCCTCAACGGTCAAATTGCCGAAAAGAACGATGTCATTGACAACCTCAATGTTCAGGTTCAGAGCCAAGGCACGGAAATTGCCGAAGCTCAGAGCAAGTTCCAGCAGCTGCTCTCCACCATCGAAACTGAACTCGGCACAGAAATCAACATCAACGAACCGGCAGCCGAACAGGCTGAGGCTCCTGTCGAACAGACAAGCGAACCTGCAGAAGCGCCTGCGGAACAACCCGCAGCACAGCCTGCCGCCCAAACCCCACAAAACGACGACACCCCAGACCTGTTTGCGAGCAATGGAGGCTCGCAACCCGGTTTTTTCGGCTAAGGTGGATGTTGGATAACGACCCATTTGGCGTAGGAATGAAGTGATATGGCAAACGAGGCACTCAGATCTGTTAGCATAAACGTCGCTCAAGAACGCATCCACATCCGCACCGACCTGCCCGATTCGGACTTGAAAGAAATCGTCGATTTCATCGAAAGTCGTCTCGATAATTCTTCGAAATTCAAACTGGAAATGAAGAAACAGCTCTGCTTGCTCGCTGTGGAACTCACTTCCGAAATCGTCGAATTACGTAAACAATTGCGCAAGGCCAAGACATTCCACGACCTGATGGACAAGGATATTAGGGAACTTTCGCTCCAGCTGGACGAAGCGCTCCCTAAGGCCAACACCCAAATTTAAACGAAAAACGAGACAATCAATACACTTTCACAATCTCGACAGAAATGTCGAGATTTTTTTTCTTTTTTTCTATTGTTTTTGAAATGTAAGAAAGATATATTATATACGGGCATCCCACGGATTTTACACCCGATCTAACAGGAAATATTCAGCTCGTTGCTCTTGTGGTTCAGTTTAGGCGCGCTTTGACGCGAAAAACAAATCCCCGAGGCGCTGCTATCATTGTAGATTAGTAGTTTCGAGTGTTCGCACCGTAGGAGATGCCCTTTTTTTATTGGGGAAAAAATGGAAATTTCCGAGAAGATATCAGAACTATTAGAGTACGCAGAAACAGAAGATATATTTGACAAGGCCGTAGCGGGCTACCTGCTACCAGACGGTTCCAGTCACACCGTCACACTGAACACCCCCGAAGACACGGTTTTCGACATTGCATCGCTCACGAAGGTCTGCCCGACCTCGACGCTTGCGCTTACGTACATTCTCGAAAGCAAGCTCTCGATTGACGCGAAAGTCATCGACTTTATTCCGGAACTCAAGACAAACTACCGCGACGACATTTGCGTTTCGCACCTGCTGACGCACAGTCTCGATTACCGCATCCCGATGAAAACGCTCACGGCACTTCCGCCCGAAGGGATTCTGAACGAACTTTACACTTACCAGTTCGATGCGGCACCGGGAACCGTTTTTAATTACGGAAACCCGGCCAGCGTGCTGCTCGGCATTTTGCTGCAAAGGTTGACGGGCAAGAACTTGCAAGAACAAGGTAACGAAAGATTCTTTACGCCGCTCGGGATGACACGATCCGGCTACAATCCGCTCACACGCGTCCCGAAATCCGAGATTGCAGCAACGGAACTCTGTGAATTCAGGCACCGCGAAATCCAGGGCGAAGTCCACGACGAAAGCGCATGGGTGCTGCAAAAGCTGTTCCCCGTCGGTAGCGCCGGCATGTTCAGCTGCGTGCCCGACCTCCTGAAGTTTGTGAAGATGATTTTGATGGACGGAAAATTCGAGGACCAGCAAATCATTCCCGCCGGAGTGCTCGACATCGTAAGCCACAATGCATTCCCCGATAACTTCGGCGCATGTGCCGCCCTCGGCTGGGAACTGAACGCGCCCCGTTTCATGGGCACGAAGGTTTCGCCGCAGGCTTTCGGCAAGACGGGATTCACGGGAGCAAGCATCGTCGCGGACCCCGACAAGGGAGGCGCCATCGTGCTGCTCAGCAATTTCACTTATCCGCACCGCGAACCGAACGCCGACCGCATCCACGCATTCCGCGCAAAGCTCTCCGACGCGTTCTTCGGCGCATTGTCTGATTAAAAATCACTGGATTCTTCGCATTTTCGTTGTTCAAGCATCCATAAAATGGCGATCCAGGATCGGAGTCCGGGATGACAGCTAAAAGCAAAAACGACCCGCGGTTTGCGGGTCATTTTGTTCAAAAAACGATTCCTTCACTAGTATAGGCTAATTAACGATCGGCAGCCTTGCGGAGCATCTCCTTGCGCTGGGCTTCGGCAAACATCTTCGCCATTTCCATGCGGTTGTCGAGGATTTCCTTCTTCTTGGTTTCTTCCTTGCAGTTCACGCACTTGGTCGCGGTCGGCACGGCCATGAGCCTTGCCTTCGGGATTAGCTGATTGCAAACCTTGCACACGCCGAACGTTCCGTTCTTGATGCGCTTGAGAGCCTCTTCGAGATAGACGAGGTACTTGCCTTCGCGGGCGGCCAACGAGAAGTTGGTTTCCAACGAATTGTAGTCCGTCGCGGAATCGGCGCCGTCAGAATCACCACCATCACCTGACTGGGATTTTTGGCCCTGGAATACGTTCGCCTTTTCGGACTCGCTCTGGGCAGTCACAAGCTCACGTCTCTTTTCCAAAAGCATTTCCTCAAAAAACTTGAGGTCAGCATCGCTCATCTTTACGGGTTTCTTCTCAGCCATATTAAACTCCTTCTTTGAGAGTTGCTCTGTGATAATTACCGCTTTAAATTATCTTTTTTTTTACAAAAAGAACAACTAAAATAATTTTTTTCCAAAAAAAATGTTGATAAACCGGTAAAAAAAAGGAGATGCCCGACTGTCATCCCGGACTTGTTCCGGGACGGGCATGACAAAACACAAAAAGACACGTTCAACTGTCTACTTCCTACTAGAAAATATCCACGTTGAGTTTGAGGCCGTCCTTCTTGACGCCTTCGAGCAAGGAATCAAAATCTTTCTTGAGTAAGTCAAATTCCTTGTTAATTCTAGAGGATTCGTCCCGGAACAAGTTGACAGAACCTTCGCTTTCGTCAAACTTCGCGACAACGGCGTTGCACGAATCGGCGATGGCGTTCGCACGATCCATCAAGGCGCGCACACGGTCGATGAGTTCGTCTGCCTTCGTAGCGCTTTCGCCACCACGGTCGGATATCTGCTGGAATGCATTTTTAGCGTTGTCACCGGCAGTCTGGAATCCGTCCAAGAGCTCATCGACGAGTTTTTTCCACTGGCGGATATCAGCCCTTGTCACGCGGATAAGCTTTTTGGCTTTCTTCGCAACGCGTTCCATACGCTTGCCGTCTTCGCCTTCCGTCAGCGAATCGGTAAAGAACGAAAGCGTTTTTTTGAGGTCGTCAATATCGTCAAAGATTACGGACAAGTTCTTCGAAATTCCAGAAGTGCCTTCGTCATAGAGACCCTTGACCGTATCGCCTTCGGCAACCAACCGGTCGGAGTTTCCAGTAATGATGCTCATTTCGCGTTCGCCCATGAGCCCAGCCGTCACCAATCGGAATTCGGAATTTACGGGAATCTTCGTATCCGCAAACACGCGGGCGGTCACATAGACGGCATCATCGGTGAGCTTCACGTCCATGATTTCGCCTTTTGCAATACCGCGAACACGAACTAGGTTCCCCGGCGAAAGCGTACCGATAGTCTCGTACTTGACGACAAACGTATAGCGCTTGTGATACGGACTTGCCGGATGGAAGAAATAAGCCGCCAGCCCACACGAGACGACGATGACGAGAAAAACGATACTTGCGAGAATGTTATTCTTGATTTTAAACAGCAAACTATTCATAGAACGACCAGTTCTGCGGATTAAAATCTAGTAAATCGTCGGTGAATTCGCCCTTCGCCTTCGCCTTAATCTTTTGCAACAGCGACTCGTTGAATTCCTGCGCCACGTTCTGGCCGCTCATTTTCATGAGGGCGTTCATCGCAATCACTTCGGATATGACCGTCATGTTCTTGCCAGGCGCGACCGGAAGCACCACTTTCGGGATATTCACGCCCATGACGTTTTCTTCTTTCTCGTTAAGCCCGGTGCGTTCGTACGAAACATCCTGGCGCCACTGCTGGAGTTCGACAATCATTTCGATTTTCTTGACCTTGCGGATGGCGTGAATGCCGAACATCGAGCGGATGTCCAAGATGCCCACACCGCGGATTTCCATGTGGTGCCGTATCAGCGGGTCGGGGCGGCCAATGATGGACTTGCCCACGTGGCTGATGTGAACAACATCGTCTGCCACCATGCGGTGCCCGCTTTCGACAAGGTCGAGCACGCATTCGGACTTACCCACGTTGCTGTCGCCCACGTAAAGCATGCCAACGCCATAGACATCGACAAGGCTCCCGTGAATAATGGCGTGCGGCGCAAAGAATTCATCGAGAATCCTCTGGGTCATCTTGAAGAATTCAAACGTGTGGAGCGTCGTCGAAAAGAGCGGGATATGCAAGCGGTTGCACATCGCCTTAAGTTCGTCGTGCGGAGTCTGCGCATGCGTCACGACCCACATCGGCGCACGGAATACAGACAAATTTTCAAAAATCTTCGTACGCGCTTCGGGGCCAACCGATTCGAGATAATTCCATTCCGTATGGCCCACGATTTGAATCTGCTGCGAACTATAAACTTTAGTATAACCCGCCATAGCAAGACCCGGGCGGTGGATGCCGCTTTCTTCGATACAGGATACCATGTCTTCGTCGGGGCAGTGCTGCACCAACTGCAAATCCTTACCGTAGCGGATAAAAAAGTCCCGCACCGGGAGACGTTCCCGGTGCAGGATCTTGAGGTCTTTTAAAGTATCAGCCATTATGCCAGTTCGGAAATCGGCTGAGACCTATGATCGTTCTGCTTGTCGTTGGCCTTCTTGAGCTGGACCTTGATACGTTCAAGCGTTACATCGACGGCCTTGCCCATGTTCTCCTCGTCGGCAGATGCGTTGATGACGGAACCCGTAATATTTACAGAAATTTCGCAGTGGCGCAGATGTTCGACTTCGTGGTCAAGGATTACAGAGGCGCTGGTGATATTCGGGTAAAATTTGGCCAATTTATCCATTTCTTCCTGAATACGGTCCTGAAGACCTGCCGATGCGTTAAAGTGACGAGCAGAAAACTGAATATCCATGATGAACCTCCGTTATGTTAATGTTTATGATTATTAACGTTTAAAATCTATTGGAACTTCTGTTCCGCAATTAAAGTATATATATCTTTTTCAGCTAAAAAACCATACCTAAATTGAATTTTAAACAAATAATTCATCCATTTTGGAGTATTTATTACCGCTTACGCTGGTTTTTAGGCAAAATTTTGAGTTCTTTTTCGCGATATTTGGCGACTGTGCGGCGGGCGACCTTGATCCCCTGCTTCAAAAGTTCATCGCTGATGTCCTGATCGGAGAGCGGTGAACTCTTGTCCTCCTCGTCAATCAGCGTCTTGATGGCGGCGATGACCTGGGCAGAACCGACCTCCTCGGAGTCCGGAGAACTCCCCTGCTTGATGCCGTTTGTAAAAAATTGTTTAAGTTCGTAGATGCCGTAGGGCGTCTCGACGTACTTCTGGTCCGTGGCGCGCTGAACCGTGCTCACCGCCATGTGGACATCGTCGGCGACATCCTGGAGAATCATCGGCTTGAGGAACGCCGGACCGTTCTCGAAAAATCCGCGCTGGCGTTTGACAATCGAACGCATCACAAGTTCGATGGTCGAGAAACGATTATCGACAGCCTTGATGAGGTCGGTCGCCTTCGCCAGTTGCGTCTTGACGTATTCCTTGTCCTGCTTGGATGCAGACGGGTCCGTGAGAATGGCTTTGTACGTCTGGTTGATGCGGAGCGATTTCTGCATCTTGGTCTTGAAGCAGACAACTTCGTAGTTCCCCTTCTTTTCGACTACCTTCAAATCCGCATTGATGATGTGCGAATAGGAATGCGACAGTTGGAATCCCGGATGCGGGCGCAAGCGCGAAAGACTTGAAATCGCGGCCTTGACTTCCTCGACCGTGACATCCAGAGCCTTGGCAATTTTAGGATAACGGAGTTGCAAAAGGTTTTCGTACTCTTTTTCGAGAATCTCGATAGCGAGACTCGGGAAATTGGGAATCGCGTAAGCCTGAATCAAGAAGCATTCACGCTGGTCGCGGGCGCCAATGCCCGCCGGCTTGAAGGACTGCAAAACGTGAATCGCCTCGCGCACCGGGAGGCTCGCGTCTTCGAGGGAGAGTTCCCTGCGGAGGATACGTTCTATTTCGTCGATGTACTTGTCATCCGACTTGACCATCACGACTTCGGAATCGCTGTCGCGATTGGCATCGCAGAGGAACCCGTCATCGTTGATGGAGTTGATGAGATAACGAACAAGCTTGCGGAAATGCTCGTCGGTGACGCCGCATTCCTTGAGCTGTTCCTGCAACTCACCCGTGCCGTTCCAAAAACGGAGCTGGTCTTCGAGCTGTTCCTGTAGACTCTTGCCCACATCCTTGATGGGGCGGTCCCAATCTTCGTCCGGATCCTTGGAGCCTGCGTTCAAGTCCTTGAAAGGCGCGTCATCGTAAGAAGTGCCATCGCCAAGATAACTGTCCCAGTTCATATCCGACGAAGAATCGCTATCGAGGTAGCTTCCATCGACTTCGGCAGTATCGTCCAAAGAACCACGCGCCATATCCTCGATATCTTCGGGAACTTCATCAGATTCGTCCGCACGCGGGTCGAGTTCTTCGGGATCTTTATCGACAGGTGGCAAATCGTCAAAGTCGCCATCATCGACTTCCAAAAGCGGGTTGACTTCCACTTCTTCCTTGATGGCGGTTTCCAGTTCCTGCGAAGTTTTCTGAAGCATTTTCACAGACTGGAGAAGCGCAGGAGATAGCGTTTGCTCCTGCGTTTGTCCGATATTTGCCTGCATCCCAAGATTCATAAAAGCTCCTAATCCAAACGGAAAGAATCACCAAGGTAAATACGGCGCGCTTCCGGGTCTTTCGCCAAATGTTCCGAAGAACCTTCAGTCAGCACCTGGCTCTTGTACATAATGTAAGCGCGGTCGGTAATCGAAAGCGTTTCGCGCACGTTGTGGTCGGTAATGAGCACACCCATGCCGCGATCCTTGAGTTCCGAAATGATGGACTGGATGTCGGCAACGGCAATCGGGTCGATGCCCGCGAAAGGTTCGTCGAGCAAGAGGAACGACGGGTCGCTCGCGAGCGCACGAGCAATTTCCAGACGGCGGCGTTCGCCACCCGAGCAACTCATGGATTTAGTCTTGCGGATGTGCGTAATCTTGAATTCTTCGAGAAGTTGTTCCAACTTCTTTTTGCGCTCGGAACGCTTCATGTTTTGCGTTTCGAGAATCGCCATGATGTTGTCTTCAACGGAGAGCTTGCGGAAGATAGAAGCTTCTTGCGGAAGGTAGCCCACGCCGAGACGCGCGCGCTTGTACATCGGCTTGTCCGTCATCTCGACATCGTCCAAAAAGATATGGCCTGCATCTGGGCGGACCATGCCCACAATCATGTAGAACGTCGTCGTCTTTCCGGCACCGTTCGGACCAAGCAACCCGACGATTTCGCCCTGCGAAACTTGAATGGAGACATCGCTCACCACCTGGCGGTGACCATATATTTTGCGCAGTTTGTCGGTGCGTATCGTGCTGACCAAATTTTTCACTGTGCGTCCTCCGTTTTCTTGACATTCGTAGTATCCGCAGCTTTTGCAGATTCCGGCGTTTGCGTTGCCTTGTCTTTCCGGCGATTCAAAAGACCTCTTAGTTTTCTTTCACCCATGATCTTGTCGAAATTCGCGCGCTCTTCCGCGGTCAACCCAGGTTTCGGATTCTTCCCCGAAAGGGAATCGAGTTTCGCGAGGGAATCCCGCTTCGCGTTGTCCTTGATGCGCTGATACTTTTCCATATCAATATACCGTCCGCTCGCATTTGTCGTACGGCCCATCAAGCGCAGCGATTTCACGGCATTTTTCTTAGGATCGAACATGATGTGGATTGTGTCGCCAGTCGCCTCGTTTTTCCCGGAAACGGTCCTGTCCTTTTTCACATAGAAGTATGTGCTCTGAGCCTTGCCCGAAACAATAGCGCGGTCCATCTTGCCTTTGTTGAAATACAAATCTAGACGGTTTCCGTCCATCAAGTTCCGGTATTCTTTCAAATCCGTCTCGTAGAAAAATCCCTTGGCGTTCAGGTTCACGTAAAGGCGCTTGATTTTCCCTTTGACAAATTCACAGTAGAGCGTGTCACCAAAAGCTTCGGTCACGCTGCCGGGATTGCCACGCTTAGGGCCTTCGTTCTGCACGCCATGAGCATTGCGGATGACGAGCGCCGACTTGAGCATTTTACCCGTTTCGTCAAGCACGAGAAAAATGGAGTCTCCCGTGAGATGGTAATTTTTCATGTCGCATGTCGGGTGCCCCTTCATGCTGAGCCAATTGTTTTTACGGTCAAAGTAACCAGTATCGCAAGTGACGACCAAATCCTTTTGAGTGAGTTTAACATTCTGATACGCCTGTGCAAAACTTTTTCTCTTGTCAAAAATAAGAGACTTGGATTCAATCGTTACAGTATCGATTCTTCCGTCTTTCAGTTTCTCGTACTGGTAAAGACGAGGAGAAACGGGAATCGTCAGGAGTTCCTCTTTGCGGTCGTATCTCAGATACTGACCGGTCATGAGGTAGTTGCCCGCAGAATCCGCAGCATTCACTTCACCAGAGGCGATAGCGACTTCGCTTTTCCTTTGATAAGAGCCGTTTTTTGCACGGATGAAACCAGACGGGTGCGTAAAGAGGAACCCGCCACCGCATTCGACCGTCTCGGTATTGCGATTCCAAAAGGCACGCTGCGTCTTGAACGCGATGCTGTCATGAACAAAGTGTACGTTGCCGTACAACAAGAGCGTACCATGTTTGCGAGCGACTTCGAGGTTGTCCGCATGGTACATGATGAGCGGCGATGACTGCGCAAATGCAAGAGTCGATGCAAGGAAAGCTGCGACCACAATGAGCAAGAGGAAAAATTTTCTCATGGTTTCCCCGCTTTAGGCTGAAAGGGAAGACCATGCAGAGCACGATGTGTCGGTTGCTGCGGCTGAGCCTGTGGCGCAGATTTCGACAGAGTCTGCGACGAAGATGTGGGCTTAGCAGCAGAAGTCGCCTGCGACGAAGACGAAGGAGGTGGATTGTTCAAGCGTTCCGCCTCTGCCTGCCGTTTGTCTTCATCCTTCATGCGTTTGGCAGCGTCCTGGAAAATGCCGGTTACGTCCGAAAGGATTTTCCAGTTGTCGAGTTGAGCATCGCTTTCGAAACCAACGCCTTGCAACACGTCACCATCTTCAGAAACGACACGCACATAACTTGCCGTTTTGACCAAATTATCTTTTTTATTCCAAAGTAACGAATCCGCACGAACCGAGGCGCCCTTCGGCGTCAAAGCATAGACATGGCCATAAGCATACACGTATGTGAACTTCATGTCAAGACTGCCGGAGTCCGCACGTAAGAACGCCACGCGTTCGCCAACCGAATCGTAAATATCCACGAACACCGGACGCACCGTCACGACTTCTTTATCCACCCAACGTTCGAGGTAAGCGGTTTTGAGCCTCCAGTTCAGCACCCCCTTGTCGTAACTGTCCAGAAGCGTCGTATCCGTGAAAAGCATCTGCGGACGCTCGACGCGAATCCAAGGCTTGGGTTCCTCGATTTCTTCGCAACCGAGCATGAATAGGGCAAAAAGGGCACAAGCAAGGACGCCCCAAAAACGAGCGAAACAAGTCGCCGAACGGGATGAACCGCGGAGAGCCGCCAAAGCTTTTGACGAGGTTTGGTCTATCTGCAAAAATCGTGCCACAAATAAAAATTACAAATATAAAAGCACGTTATTTAGGGTTTTCAGGGATTTTTGATGGAATTTGGGTGGAATTCTTGGCGATAAGCTCCTTTTCGGCAGGACTCAATCCGAGATATTCATCCACATCCCCTACTTTCCACCCTTTCTTTTCCAGCTTTTCTTTCTTTAATTTGTCCATAAGTCAATCCTTTGTGTCATACTAAAAATACATCAGAAAGTATTCAGCATCAATAGGTGGAATCTCAGGGAAATCAACCATTTCCAATCTTCTTTCGTTCTGCTTCTAGCAGAATTTCCGACTGAAGAAATTCTATGTATTCTTTTTCAAAATAGACACCCTCACACTAAAAGTATTTTCCTTTTGGTTAGGAGTCAAAGGAGAGTGTATTCTTCATTTTATTTGCGAGAAAAAAATCATATAAGGAGAATCTTACTTACGAGCATCAAAGACTACTTTTCTATTCACAAATAGAGCGTCTAAGATATTGATAGGAAAATTAGATTGGAAGTCCGATTTCTCTAATTCACTGAATTTTTTCAATTAGCACCTCATTTACGATTATCTTGTTGACTTTTCCCCCAAAAAATGGTATATTTACTATAGAGTCCTTGGTTGGTGAATGTCGGCTCCATGCCGTGCGTTTCTTTGGAAACCTAGCCGCTGATGGGACTCCATTTTTTTTGCTCTAACGGATTCTTATCCGTATAGAATTTCCCGTAAAACTGGTTTGCTTGAACATCGAAGATGTCATGCACCAGTTTTATTTTTTCCCTGATGAAGTTGAAATAGCGGAAATCGTTCTTCTCATATACCCTGAACACCGTCCACAGCACATAGTCAATTACCTGTAGCAGCGGCAAGTGAGACGGTTGTTGTAGGAATATGCGAATTTTCCCACTGTTTTCTTTTCCCCACTTCTGCTGAAACTTGACAATGGCATCGTTCAAAGCTTCTGTCATATTGGATACACTCACGATATTGCTCATCTGCGAAAAATAGATGTCAATTTCGTTATAGAGATGCAGGCGATTTTTCAGAAGTTCCGCAACTAAGAATTTATACAACTTCTTATCGCTCATGTTGAATTTGCGGCGAAAAATAGACTCATCTTTTCGCGCAACAATGATGTAGGCTTCAAAATCTGCCTTCTTCAACAATTTGAAAACCTTCTCCTTGACTTCCGCACAATCCTTATTCGCATGAAAACCGTTCTTAAGATTTTGTACTGACGGAACAGCCTTGAGATATTCGTCCTCCATCAATTCCTTGCGAAGCTTTTCCAAATCAACCAGCAACTGATGCGGATTAGACATTTCCACATAGCCAACAGAGAACGTCTTGCTAACCTGACCTTCTTGCAAAAGGTTCTTGCCATGATGTCCGAGAATTTTCGGATCTCCCGATTCATCAAAGTAGTAGAACATTTTCTGTGGCAAAGTCTCTTTCATTACAAACTCCAGAATACATCAGATAATTCGTCTTCGCAATATATATTATTCCGAACAAACAAGCAAGCGCTTGAAATTGCGGGAATTTTATCCTTGATTTTCAGGGGTCGGGTGGGCGGGGTAAGCCGGGCGTTGCGGGTGCGGCGTCTGAGCACCCGCTAGAGAGGGTGGAGAGCAACGAAGTGCGAACCAGGGGGATTCCTCCCCCTTTATACATAAAAAAGGACTACGCGGAGGCAGTCCTTTTTAAATGTTACTGGATCCTTCGACTTCACGCCTTCGGCGTTACGCTCAGGATGACGAAGGTGCGAAGGTCAAGATGACGCTATAAAAAAGGTGACCCCGGCACAGTGGCCGGGGTGACGCTTTAACAAGAATTTACTGGATCCTTCACTTCGTTCAGGATGACGAGTGCGCGAAGCGTCAGGAGACGATGCCAATTAGCCTTCGCGGCCAAGCATGAACGCCTTCTTGTTGCCTTCGTGGAACTTTTCGGCAAAGAGCTTGTTCAAAGCGACTGTCCACTGTTCGACGGTGAAGTCGAAGTACTTGGAAAGTTTGCCGAGCATGGCGACGTTCAAGGCCTTCACGTTTTCGAGCTTGGAGACATCGATGTCGGCCGGAGTGAGGAGCACGCCGCCCTGCTTCATGTAGGCTTCATTCACGACAACCTGCGTTTCGTCAAAGACGACGAGGTAGTCGGCTTCGCCGCACGGGATCATCGGGGACTGCACTTCTTCATCTTTTGCAAAGCGCACGTCAGAAGCGATGGAACCGCCGCGCTGGCTCATGCCATGGACTTCGGCTTTTTTCACATCGTAACCTTGTTCGAAAACGAGTTCGGCCATCACGTCACTAGCCTTGATAACGCCTGTGCCACCGAGGCCTGCAAATTTAACGTTCATTACGCTCATAATTATTCAACCTCTCTATTAAAAGTTATTGTTCTTCTTGGCAGCGGCTTCTGCTTCGGCCAAAGCCTTTTCGGCCTTTTCCTTGTTCGCCTTGTCCCAGGCGAGGATGCTCTTGAGGGCGAGAATGCAGGGGCTCTTAGCAACGATCAAAGTGAGTTCGTCCTTTTCGAGGGATTCCTTCACGAGGCGCTTGAATTCTTCCGGTTCCTTGACCTGGTTCACTTCGTAGACGTTGTCGAAACCGGCGGTCTTTGCAATGGCACCGTAGTCGAGCTTGTATGCCGGAGAGTGGTCGAGGTGACGGCCCGTACCCGGGTGTTCCTGCTGACCGGTCATAGCGGTGATGCTGTTGTCGAGAATGATGACGACATGGCCGGTTTCGGGGCGGTTGTAGCCCGCTTCGACGAGGCCGGTAATGCCGCTGTGAACAAACGTAGAGTCGCCAATCACGGACACGACCTTCTTGGCCTGTTCGCGCGGGAGCACGTTACGGAGACCGATGCCCATACCAATTGCGGCACCCATGTCAATCATGTAGTCCATGGCGCTGATCGGCGGGAGAGCGGCGAGCGTGTAGCAGCCGATGTCACCAGAGACGATGCAGTCGAGTTCCTTGAGAACTGCGAAGGAACTGCGGTGCGGGCAGCCCGGGCAGAGCATAGGCGGCTTGCCCTTGACCGGAACCGGGTCCGGGTTCTTGTCGCCAGCGATAATGCGGCGGACGCGGTTCACGTCGAGTTCACCAAAGCGGAAAATCGGGTCAAACTTGCTTTCGCACTGGATGCCTGCGGCCTTGATGTTTTCAGCAAGCCACGGGTCGTTTTCTTCGATGACCATGAGGCGCTTGCCTTCGAACTTCTTGGCGAAATCCTTGATAAGCTGCATCGGAAGCGGGTAGGTCATACCGAGCTTGAGGATGCTTGCTTCCGGGGCGGCTTCGCGGACGTGGTGGTAGCTGATGCCGCTCACGATGATACCGAAGTCAGCGCTGCGCATTTCGACCTTGTTCGGGCCTTCGGCAACGTTCCAGGCTTCCATTTCGTCCATCTTGGCGCGGAGGCGACGGCCAGCCGGCTTCGAGAAGCCAGGCACCATCACATGCTGGGCGATGTTGCGTTCAAAGTTCGGCACCATTGCCGGGAGTTCTTCCTTCGGCACGACGATAGACTTGGAATGGTCCACGCGGGTAGTCATGCGGAGGATGACAGGAATCTTGAATTTTTCGCTCGTCTGCATGGCGATGCGGAAGAAATCGTAGGCTTCCTGGGAGTTGGACGGTTCGAACATCGGGCAAACGGATGCCTTCGCGTGGTTACGCGTATCCTGTTCGTTCTGGGAACTGCCCTGACCCGGGTCATCGGCAACAATCCACACCATGCCGCCATCGACACCCGTGTAAGTTGCAGTATAGAGAACATCACTTGCCACATTCAAGCCAACCATCTTCATGGTGACAACACTGCGGGCATGTCCAAAAGCGGCACCGAGAGCGACTTCGGCAGCGACCTTTTCGTTCGGAGCCCACTGGGCATAGCCACCCAGTTCAGAGTAATCTTCCAAGATTTCAGTCGAAGGAGTTCCCGGATAACCTGCGGCAAGCTGCACATTGCAATGACGCATGGAAAGGGAAATGGCTTCGTTGCCCGAAATCAGCATCTTTTTCGCATTTGGATCAAAAGCTGGCATGATATTCCTTTTTTGTTTTAATCGTTTTTTAAACGAGTCCAAATATAGAAAATTCAATTTTACGCATCCTTGGCACAGTCCTCAAGAATCGCAAAAACAAGAAGTAATTTTTTGTTATATATTATTAAGGTTTTAACTATGCAACATTTAATTCTTTATGTCATTCCCGCGTAGGCGGGAATCTCCTTCTTTTAAAGCAAAAAAAGGAGGTGCCCGCTCGGAGGCGGGCATGACAAGTTTAGGATTAAAAAAAGAGGAAAAAAATGATTGTTTCAGATTTTAGTGATAGCATTAAGTTCGTTGGGGTGGATGACCGCGAGATTGATTTATTTGAAGGGCAGTACAAGGTTCCTGATGGAGTTTCGTACAATTCCTATGTGATTTTTGACGAGAAGATTGCCATCACGGATTCCGTGGACGCACACAAAGTAAGTGAATGGTTGTCAAATGTTGAAAAAGCGCTGCAGGGCAAAACGCCCGACTACTTGATTGTCCACCATTTGGAACCCGACCACGCCGGCGGTTTTCTCGAATTTATCAAGAAGTACCCGGACGCAACCATCGCCGCATCTGCAAAGGCGCTTGCGTTCATTCCGCAGTTCTTTAAGCTCCCCGAAGGCACAAAGACACTCACGCTCAAGGATGGCGACACGCTTTCGCTTGGCAAACACACGCTAAAGTTCATCGCCGCCCCGATGGTCCACTGGCCCGAAGTCTTGCTCAGCTATGATGAATCCGAAAAGATTCTGTTCTCCGCTGACGCATTCGGCACATTCGGGCTCTCCGGTAAACTCGGTGAAAACTGGGTGAGCGAAGCAAGACGCTACTACATCAACATCGTCGGGAAATACGGCATGCAGGTGCAGAGCGTCTTGAAAAAACTCGCCGGAATCGAAGTCAAGACGATTTGCCCGTTGCACGGTCCGGTTCTTAAAGACAATTTAAGTTTCTACATTGGCAAGTACAACACCTGGAGCAGCTACACGCCTGAAACGCAGGGCGTATTTGTCGCTTACGCGGGCGTTTACGGCCATACGGCTGAAGCCGCAAAGAAGCTCGCCGAATCGCTCCGCGAAAAAGGCGTTGATGTAACGATTATGGATTTGGCACGTACGTATTCTTCGGAGACAGTCGCACAGGCATTCCGCTACAGCCATCTCGCCGTATGCGCGACAACGCTTGACGCCGGACTCTTCCCCGCTGCCGAAAAGTTCCTCACGCACCTCAAGGCGAAAAACTACTGCAACCGCAAAGTCGGCATTGTCGAAAACGGCACTTGGGCACCGATGGCCGCAAAGAAAATGCACGAGATTCTCGACACGCTCAAGAACGTGACATTCTGCGAAACGACGGTCTCGCTCAAGTCCGCACTTGACGAAACGTCATCCGCGAAGCTCGAAGAGCTTGCTGCAGAATTCGCGAAAGACTTGGGAAAAGCGTAGTCAACAACACGAAAAAGGAAAAGTCCTGTCAGAGCAGGGCATGACAATTTTTTGCTATACAAAAAAGCCGGGGAGACTTTGGAAAACTAAGTTCTCTCCGCGCGCATTTTGCGTTTGCATTCATACATGGACACGTCTGCACTGTGGAGCATTTCGTCCATGTCCTTATAGTCTTCAAAAGAACTTGCGGTGCCATACGCAAACGCGACTGTCTGATCGACAATCGTTAGCGCCTTGACAGCCGCCTGCATTCTCTCGGCACAGACAAAAGCACCCTTCAAATCCGTATCCGGGCAAATCACCAGAAACTCGTCGCCGCCCATGCGGAACAGCATATCCGATTCGCGGAGCAACTTATTGCAAGCCGTCACGACAGAACGCAACAGCAAATCGCCCGCCAAATGCCCATGCTGGTCATTAATTCTTTTCAGGCCATTCAAATCGAAATAAACTATCGAAAAATTCGTCCCGTAGCGTTTGCTACGAGCAAACAGCTCACGGAGAGAGCAAATCGCATGCCTGCGGTTGTAAGCTCCCGTCAAATCGTCCGTCAACGAGATGTCACGCAGATTGCGCAGCGACCTCGACAAGCGCAAATGCACTCCGATTCTCGCCAGCAGCACGTCCGGCGCAGCGGACTTACAGACAAAGTCAGAAGCCCCCGACTGAAATCCCTGAGCCACGCTGGCTTCATTCTCCTGGTTCGTAAGGAATATAATCGGTAGATCGTCCAGCGGAAAATGCTTACGGATATTCAAGCAAACGTCATAGCCGTTCATCTCCGGCATATTGACGTCAAGCAACACGAGTTCCACAGGGTTATTGTGCAAATACTCCAAAGCCTCGGCGCCAGACCTGCAACCGACAACATCATAACCCACCCCCGTCAAGACGTCCGAATCTCTTTTCAATTCGACTTCGTCGTCATCGACGATAAGAATTTTTTCCTCTACCATTTCGTCTCCTTACCATCCTAACACTCTCAATCCCAACTACAAAATAAAATTACTCGAGGAACTCCATCGGCGGGACCGTCTCAACAAGCCCCATTTGAGCGGCTAATTTGAAAAAAATTGTCAACGAATGTTTACGTTCGTCAGTAAAATGGTAGTCCAGAACGCTAAAATAGTCTTCGATAAGGGGCCGCGGCAAGTTCACCGGATATTTGGCAAGCCACACATCCAGCGCCTTCGACGGATTTTCGCGGAACTCGCGGATGCCATTTTCCAGCCTCGCCATGTAATCGTCCAGCACCGGCTTCAAACGCGGCTGCAACGCATCTTTCGAAATCAGCCACGCTCCAAAGACAAACGGGAGCCCCTGCCACTCTTGCCAAAGCGACCCCAAATCATAACTGAACGCGAAACGGTGGCGTTCGTTCTCTTCGAGCGCAAGATCGCCAATCAAAAGACACGCATCATCGGAATCTTCTGCCGAAAGCCCCGGAACATATTCTGGATGGAGACCGTATCGATTTTCGAGTAAAATCCGCAATAACGTAACAGAAGTCTTGCTTTGCGAAGTCATACGGACACGCTTGCCCGAAAGCTCTTCAATCGGGTAACGCGAAAACAACTTGACCGAACGCACCTCGAAAGAACACGACGTACAAAGCACGGGAGACAACACGAACGCACCCGGTTTTTGCGCAAAGGTAATCGAAGATGCAGGCGAAAGATGAATAGATCCGTCCTTCAATCCAATACTATGCGCACTCGGTGGACCATCAACAAATTCCACCTCTGAAAAATCTTTCTCGCGCCCCACAGAATTAAAGAAAAACGGCGCACAGACTAAAAAAGGGATTCGACCAACACGAAGAGTCATGTAAAAAAGTTAAATTTTTGCGCGTGGTAAAATGTATGCCACATCAAAAAAATCAAACCAATTAAAATAAAAGTTAATGGCTAAAGAATAATGGCTGTATTTCACGTGAAGAAGACCTCGCTCGGCGACGACCAGACCAGTCTGGTTTTCAAAGGCAAGATTGTAGAAGGGCCCATCAGCAAGGGTATGACCATTGAAATTCCTGTTACACAGGAAGCCGTCGTCAAGATGAAAATTTACGACGTTGTCCAATTCGATAAACAGAAGGACGAAGACAAGAAGGTAGGCCTAGTTGTAGATTTTTATAACCTTCCCGACGATATGGAAGTCATCATGGACCTGAATATCGCCGATGAAGATTTGAATATCGTAAACGAATAATTCATTCGAACCGGCTGTTCCAGCAGCCAAAGTATGGGATGACACGCATGAATAAAGAAAGATTGCGCGGAGTGAATTTGGGCGGATGGTTCAGTCAGGTAGACTGTATCGAGGAAAAGGACCCTGTCGGTTTTCCGGGGGTCATCGAACACATCAAAACGTTCCTTGGAACAAGTGATTTCAAGCGCATCCACGAGGCGGGGTTCAACCACGTCCGCTTGCCAGTGGATTATTTTAATTTGTTCAAAGGCAAAGAACTCAAACCGGACGAAGAGACGTTTGCCTTGCTAGACAAGGCTCTCAAGGACATTCAAGATGCCGACCTGGACGTGATCCTCGACTTGCACAAGTGCCCGGGTCATGACTTCCACCTCGCCAGCAATCACGAACAAGCTTTCTTTGCCGATGCGAACGCACGCAAGGATACACGCAAAATTTGGGCGTACATGGCAGAACGCTACAGTTCCATGCCACGCGTGATGATGGAACTTTTGAACGAACCCGCCGCAAGCGATTCCAAGATTTGGGACAAGGTCAAAGACGAAATCTTCTGGGAAATCCGCAAGCATGCCCCCAAGAACACCATCGTCGTAGGCGCCAACAAATGGAACAGCGCAAAGGAATTCGAGTTCCTCACGCCACTCGACGACGACAACGCCATCTACAGTTTCCATACATACACGCCAGTAACGTTTACGCACCAAGGCGCCGCATGGATTGACGACCCGTTCTTCAAGATTGAACGCCCGTGGCCAGGCGATTACGCCGCCCCCGAAGCAGGGACCACCACGCGACTCCATGTGGAATTCGGCAAGTGGGATAAGGCCCGTTTGCAGGCAAGCATCCAGAATGCGCTCGATTTCCGCGCCAAGTACGATTTACCCGTAAGTTGCAACGAGTTCGGTGTATATGTACAAGTTCCACGCAAGTATCAACTCGCCTGGATGCGTGATTTCCTTGACATTCTCCGCGATGCCAATGTGGGTTACAGCTACTGGAACTACAAGAATCTGGATTTCGGTCTTGTCTCGAAGGGCGAATCGCTTCACAACAATTTAGCGCAGTACAACAACCCCGAACGCCTCGACAGCGAACTCATGCAAATGATCGCGAAAGGGTAGCGGCGGAGCCGCAGTGGTTAGTGGCTAGTGGTTAATAATCAGATAATTTAAGGTTCCCATGCGGGAACCTTTTCTTTATTCATGTATTCAAAGTCAATCGAGGTAGGCATATCTTTAGAAAGCTCCTCTTGTATATGAGAGAACAACTCTTACATTGGGAGCATGCTGTGGTAAATCAAATAAAAATAGTTTCTGACCATTTATAGGGCAATGATAATCCAAAACATAATCTTCACGCTGAATTATGCCACCAGGGCTACTCAATTCACCCAATTTATCAAAACACAGAGAAAATGAATTACAATTCCACCATAAAATACTCCGCAAAGAGGCACTATTATAGTAGATGGACTAATTAAGCATCATTCGTGCAAAAGCTCCTGGGTTATTGCGGTAAGGCATGTATGTCCAATTAGTTCCCTGAATCGCACAATTAGCATGAACAAGCCCATATTTTCCGTTATCGGCTTTTACAAGTTTGCCATATTCATCATAGTCATACAACGAGATTACAGAATTTTTTCCCATTGTAATACAACTCAACAATATTCATTTTCCCAATCATTTCCCAGTTATAATAACGAGCCTTGGATTGACAAGATCCTTCAATGCAAGGGAGTCTCCATCTATAATTTGAAATTCTATAGTTAATGGTTGTTCTAAATCTACGTCAGCAGGCAAAAGTTGGTCATAAAGTTTCCAACCATCACTGTCTTCAGCTTTCCAACATTCAGCAGAACCATCTAATGATTCCCTAAACGTACTATCAGCATATTCCGCTATTTCAACCTTTGTTTTCGCAACTATTTTCAAAGGCCAACTTGCTGGCCAATGACTTTCATCTTTACGGTCAACACATAGTGCTATGGTAAATAAAGTAGCTCCACCCCTCCCCCGTCCCAAAATAGAAGGTCTTTCAACACCATGAACTCTGTATACATGTTTTTCCCTACTGTTCAAATCTATAGGGAACGATTTTGTTACTTTAAAGCCTCCTAAGAAATGATCTGTTGCTCGAAGTTGCGATGAAGTACAACTTGAAAAAAATAGTAAAAAAACAAGAAATACTGCATTCACCATAAAATACTCCTCAAAGAAGCACTATTATAATAGATTGACTGATTAAGCATCATTCGTGCAAAAGCCCCAGGATTATTCTTCAGTCCTTGATTTCTGTAAATTTTTCCTTAGAGAAGTAACCTGAATTTTTTCCAAGAAGTTCTTCGTAGTAAAAGACGCTGTCCTGAAGCCAATCCACATATACTGAACGAATAGCCTCTTTTTTACTCCAATCAAATTCATACCCCTTTCTAACAGTTTCTTTTACATATTTACCATTTTCCATTCTAAACACCGGTAGTTCTTGTGAGTGGTTCTTTAATGAATCATAGCTTCCCACATGAACCGAAACTTTCCAATCAATGGTTTCAAACAAATCAATATCCACATTTCGTTTACAAATAAAAGTCATCGAATCGTTTGCTTCATTTTTCAGATACGTTGCAATGGTAAATGTTTTTTCGCGAAGATGTCCCATTCTTTCTTCGCTATCCGGCTTATAATAATAAAATCGAAGATAATAATCATAATACCCACACTTTGACAAAGATGCTCGGCCATAGTCAAAATTTTGTTCTTTGCCATCTATTTTAAAAACAAGAGAAAACAATTCAAAATTCGAAGCATTCCCTTCTGAATAAGCATGAAAAGAAAATCGGTCTCCAGATATAGGCTTATCTGAAGCACAGGCAACAAGCAATAATAAAATTACCGCTATTTCAACTATTTTACACATGTTATTCCACAATCTCCGTCCAATCAGAATATACGTAGCTATCCTCTTTTCCCTTCAGAACCGTATAATAATAAACAGAATCCTTTAATGCATCTACAAACATCGATTGACTCTTCTTATAGTCAAAATGGAAAAATTTTCTCGGTGGAATTTTACCTTCAATTTTTCCTAATGAAACTTGCGTTTCTAAAGAAAGTCTCTTAAGCCCATCAGATGGGACCTTCACTTTTTTCAAAAAAATAAGTGTATCGTTCTTGTTATCTTGAAGATATATCGATACAGTAAGATTTTTCAAAGACAAGGTACAAGAACATCCACAAGAAGATTCCGCCGAAGGCACATCGCAAAAAAGATTTAAATATTTGACATAATATGGGTATTCGTCAATACTCCATTTAGAGAGATTTAAATTTTCACCATTTCCATAATAAACAATGGAATAATCTCTTACCATCGTAGTATCACCAAATACCCCAGCAACAGCAGATAACTGATTCGATTCCCAATACGAACCACAACATGCAGAGAATAAAAAACAGCAAAAGACAAAATAAACAATCTTTACCATACGTTTACCGCATAGGATTTTCTGATTGCATAGGGCATTAATGCATTCGGAGCACCACCCCTATATGTACTAATTATTTTAGTTTCAGTCAATCTTGCTTTATATGTTGTTGTCACTAAAGCTAACTTACTTGAAGTCCGCACACTTCCTTGAGCTTCCAAAAGACGCAGGCTACATCTCGATAAGAATGCCAGCCTGGAGGTACAAATAGCCGTCGCCGGAGCGGTTCAAGAACTGGTAGCCACCCGAAAAGATGATGGATGAACGGTCGCCATTTTTGATGTCAAGTCCGGCACCTGCACGCCAGAACATCTGATTGTCCTTGCCAAGCATATAGCCGAAATCACCTGTGGCAATCGGCAGTACAGTTCTTCCAATCGGGAGGCGAACCCAAAGGCTTCCGGACAAAGGAACGTATCCAACGTTGTCGAGTTCTTCGTAGCCTACGCCTACGCCTGCAAAAACCATCTGGTCAATCGGATACCACAGATGTCCATAAAAACTCATGTTGAAGTGACCCATGCTGCTCACGCGATTGCAAAAGCCGCCCTGAGCGTCCATGGTAAATGCGTTCGCTGGAACAGCGACGAAAGCAAGAGCGAATATAATAGCTGTTAAAAATTTTTTCATAAGTCTATATTGTAATATATAAAATCTAATTCATTTAGGAAATGGCGATCCCGCAACAAGTGCGGGATGACAGCGCAGAACAAAACTTCACTGGATCCTGCTCCTACGAACCTAATTCAACTAAGGCACTGAAGTGCCAAGTTTCATATATCTCCTTACAGGGTCAGGATGACGGGGCCAGACTGCCTAACTCCTAAAAATCACTCGTCGCTGCGTGCTTCGCGGGCCCAGCCGCCGCTGCGTTCGCGTTTGAATGCGAGGAAAAATCCCTTGAGCATCGCGATGTTCATCAACAAAAAGTAATAGGCGCTCGGCAAAACTCTCGTCACGGCGACAAGCAGCGCAAGCGTCATGCCGCCAAAGAACACCTGATAAAACAGACCCTTGCCCAAAAGCAAGGCGTTCACTATATACAAAAGAATCATAAGATGCGGGGAGAACCAGCGGACAATCTTATGCGAGAAGAACAGGTACGCCAACAGCGGACGGAACGGGTTCAGCAACGGCAGATAAGAGAACAGGTAGTTGAAGTTCGCACGACCGATACGCACCTTACGTCTGTATTCACCGCTCGATTCCTTCGAGGTCTGTTCCGTACCAATGGCGCTTGCCACGAACGTGCAGTAGTATCCCTTCTGCAAAATTTTCGTCGTCACAAAGAAGTCGTCCATGACGCTCTTCTTGACCGGAAGTTCCGTATAAAGTTCACGGCGGATGGCATAGAGAGCACCGTTACCGCCAATCAAGCGGTCGAGCACGCCTTCGAACTTTTTGATTTCACTTTCCAAATCCCAGTACGAGCTTTCGCCTTTGCCGAGCACGCTTCCGCTCTTGTCCGAAAGAATCAAGTGACCGCAAGCGCATCCGATTTTCTTGTCCTTGAACGGATCGACGAGTTTACGGACAACATTCGGGAAAAACATCGTATTCGCATCGCAGAACAGCAAGATATCGTTCTTCGCAATTTTCTGCAGACGATTCAGCATGGCCGCCTTGCCCGCGTTTTTCAGGGCCTTCACCAAGGTGATTCCCTGATCCGCATAACGGGCAATAATTTCTGCCGTCTTGTCCGCAGAGCCGTCATCGCCAATGAGAACTTCCAGTTTTTCCTTGGGGTAGTCGATTTCGAGAATGTTCTGGATTTTGCGTTCAATCACGGCTTCTTCGTTATACGCAGAAATCAAAATGGAAACCGTCGGGAGTTCGGCCTCGCCCATTTCCGGTTTCTTTTTACGCTTGAAAATTTCGCTCACAAACGGGAGCGTCATCGGGAACAGCAAATAGCAATGGGCAATCAAGAACAACAGAACCCAGAAGGCAATCTGAGCATAAAAGAGAACGTCTTCACTCATTTCGAAATCCACTCCTTCTCTTTTTCAAGAATCTGGTACAGCAAGTACTTCATTTCTTCTGCCGTATAGGAATCCTTAACCGTCATAATAGAAAGTCCCTTCGGCGCAATGAGGACAAATGCAGGCAACACACTCAGGTTCCACACGTCGAAATAGCAACGCTGCACCGTTTTCCGTTTGTTGTCACAGGTAATCGTGTCTTGCGAATCGACATCGAGTTTCACCGGGAAAAAGCGCGTGTTCAAAAGCGAAGCGACCGTCGGGTCCGTATAAGTGTTCGCGTCCATAATGCGGCACGGCACGCACCAGTCCGCATAGAGATCGACGAATATAAGTTTGTTCGACGTTTTCGCCTTTTCCAACGCTTCGGTATAGTTCATCCAATGCACAAGCTTAGGCTTTGCAGGAGGAGTCGCAAAAGCTGCGAGAGCAAGGCTCAAAACAAAAACTAGCCACAAACACGTTTTCATCACTTTTTGTCCTTCTTCGCCACCGGCTTCGGTTTCTCAATTCCAAGCAGGGAATCAATCCTTTCTGAGACGGCCGTCTGGAACGACATCCAGCGCTTTTCGTCATCGAGAACTTTATCGCAAGCCTTAAGGAACTCTTCGCGGGTGTAGCCGTATTTTTGTAAAACGTCACGGCGGGCAGTGCGGGATTCCGAGGACTCGCCACCATACGTTTGTTCCGCGACGCGCATTTCGACATACGCAGCCACAAGGCGTTCATCCGGCTTCGGCGCGGAATCCGAACAAGCGCAAAGCGCCATGACAGCCACACCAAAAAACACGAATCGCCTCAAGAAACTACTCCCTGTTTTCTAGAGCGTTCTCGAAAAGACCATCGACGTAGTCACGCTTGTTGAATTCCACAAGCTGGTCGATGCGTTCGCCCATGCCGACCCAGCGGATGGGAATCTGCAACGAACTTGCAATCGAAAGCACGGAGCCACCGCGCGCGGTTCCATCGAGCTTTGTCACCACAAGACCTGTGAGCGGGAAACTCTGGTTGAAAATCTTCGTCTGGTTGATGGTATTCTGTCCGGTGTTGCCGTCAATCACGAGCCACATGTCGTGCGGCATCGCCGGGTCCACCTTCTTGATGACGCGGACAATCTTCTTGAGCTCTTCCATCAAGTAGTCTTTGTTGTGGAGGCGCCCTGCCGTATCAATCAGCACCACGTCGCAGCCACGAGCAACCGCCGCACTGCAAGCGTCAAACGCCACAGCCGCCGGGTCGGAACCTTCCTGATGCTTGACAAATTCAGCGCCAGAACGTTCGGCCCAGGTTTCAAGCTGGTCAATCGCCGCCGCACGGAACGTATCGCAAGCGGCAATCATCACCTTCTTGCCTTCGTCCTTGAGTCGTGCAGCAAGTTTACCGATTGTCGTCGTCTTGCCGGCACCGTTCACGCCTATCACGAGCACCACATGCGGCTTGCCCTTGAGTTCAAACGGTGGCGGATCCTTGAGCAAACGTTCCGCTTCGTTACGCATGATGTCGAGCACCTGCTCTGTGGTAAGCGACTTGCCCAAAGCGTTTTCGCGAAGCGCGTCCGTCAAGAGGAACGCCGCTTCGACGCCGACATCCGCCTTGATGAGATGCTCCTCGAGTTCTTCGAGCGTCTCGTCCGTAATCTTGCCGGCACCGACAATGCCTTTCAATTCCCCGAGCAAAGCGTCGCGGGTCTTGGCAAGGCCACTCTTAATTGCAGAAAATAAACCCATTAGATGATACTCTCGACTTTATCCACGAGACCGTAAGCTTTGGCCTCTTCGGCAGACATGAAGTTATCGCGTTCGGTGTCACGGTCAATCTGTTCAATCGTGTGGCCAGAAGTTTCAGCGAGAATCTTGCCCGTGATACCACGGATGCGAAGCATTTCTTCGGCCTGAATCTGGATGTCGCTTGCAGGCGCCACAATTTCGCCGTGAATGAGCGGCTGGTGAATCATGATGCGGGCGTTCGGCCATGCAGCACGCTTGCCCTTCGCACCGGCCGTGAGGAGCACGGCACCCATCGAGGCAGCCTGTCCGCAGCAAACCGTCACGACATCGCTCTTAATCGCGTTCATGCAGTCGTAAATGGCAAGGCCGCTCGAAATCACGCCACCCGGGCTGTTGATAAAGAAATAGATATCATCGTGATTCAATGAATCCAAATACAGGAGCTGCTTCACAATGCGTTCGGCACTTTCGTCATCGACACCACCCCACAAGAAAATTCTGCGCTTGGAGGCGAGATATTCTTCAGCCTTCTTGAGCATGTCCGGGGTCTGCTTTTCTTTATTTTCGTTACAATCAGCCATAAATGTTCCTTTTGTTCTTTTATAATGTAGAAAATTCAATATATTATCGTTCGTCATTGGTCATTAGTCAATAGTCATTAGAGAGTTGCTAAATTGGCACGCTTCGCGTGCATTTAGCTCGGCTCGGTCATGACAACCGTACGTTGTCCGCTTGTCGCGACTCTCGCCTAATGCTAAATTTAAGTCATGCCAACCGATTCTCTCAAATACCTGGTCGGGCTTGTCGATCCCGAGACGCTTAGCGCTGCCGAAAGCGAAGAGCTGCACCCGGCGCGTATCGACTACGAAAGCTGCGACATCCTCGAAATCCGCTACGACTTTTTTGACGAATCCGATTGGTTAGGTCTTTCAACTCGCGTCCGCAAGATAGCCCCGAAAGCGATACAATTGGGCACTATCCGTCTCAAGCATGATGGCGGAACGTTCCCCGACGCCCGAGCCATCGAACGCCCCGCCCTGTGGAAAAAAATCCTCGAAGCTCCGGACAATCCTCAATGGCTGGACCTCGAGCGCGATTACCTCCACGATTACGACGAACTCCGCGCACTCGCCACCCCCAAAGGCGTGAAAATCCTCATTTCCGAGCACAACTTCACCCGCATCCCGAGCGACCTCGAACTCAAGAACTACCTCACCGACGTCAAACGGGTCAAGGCGGACGGCATCAAAATCGCAGCCATGAGCAATTCCGACGAGGACTGCACGAGGCTCTACAAGTTCGCGAAAAAGGCGAAGGGATTCAAGTTCATCGCCGCGTTCGGCATGGGCGAAACCGGGAAAATCAGCCGAATTTGGTCCCTCAAGGAGGGCGCAAATCTCACCTACGGTTCCATCGGGAAGGCCGCCGCCCCCGGTCAAATCGATGTCGGACTCATGAGAAAGGCAATCGACAGGCTCGAAACGACCACTTCTCAAATAGAATTATCTTCTTTTTTGAACATATTTTAGATATAAACCTCTCTAAAAGGCAAATTTTTTCTAAAATATTTGTTTGATTGAACATAAAAAGGAACATTATAAACCATGCGTCTATCTGAAAGATTTGTAGATAATTGCATTTTGATCAATTCTTCCAGCGAAACTAAGGAAGCTATCCTCAACGAACTGGTCGATACTCTTTGCAGCGCCTACAAACTGGAACACCGCGACGAGATTTTCGAAGCCATCTGGACACGCGAACAGAGCCGTTCCACGGGTATTGGTTGCGGTCTTGCCGTTCCGCACGCAAAGATCGACTACGTTGACCGTATGTGCATGGTCGCCGCCACCATTGAAAAGGGCCTTGACTTCCAGTCCTTCGACGGCGAACCGGTATATTTGCTTATCCTCATCGTGAGCCCGGGCAACACCGTGGGGCCGCACCTCAAGGCGCTCTCCTCCGTAAGCCGCCTCTTGGCTGACGGGAACGTGCGCAAGGACCTCATCGCCTCGAAAACTCCGGCCGAGTTCCTCAGCATCCTCCGCGCCGCTGAAGACAAGTACTTGTAACGGTCTTTCGTCTACAATCACTTGACAGCATTCAATAGCTTTTCTATATTTGCTCTCGCTTCGGACGGTTAGCTCAGTTGGTTTAGAGCGCTGCTTTCACACGGCAGAGGTCACTGGTTCAAATCCAGTACCGTCCATTCGAAAAGGCTTCCGCATGGGAGCCTTTTTGTGTATGTACAAATTTTCTATCTTAAAATCGAAGCAACCAAAACATTAGGCTGGGGCATCTAAAAGGTATGAATTACAAAAAAGCAGTCGTTCTCGGTATTTTTGCGTCAGCATCCCTTGTTTTCGCTGATGGTCCTTGGACCTTAAGCGCATGCCTCAAGCAGGCCAAAGAAAAGAGCCTCAAGCTCGAATCCGCCAAAATCCGCGAACAGAAGGCCGACGTGAGCATCGAACAGGCGAAGGTCGCGAACTACCCCACTGTTTCGGCCAGCATCGGCAATTCCCTCTACGATTCCCCGTTCCGTGACGGTCCGCAGGACCATTACCGCCTAAGCGCAGGCATTAGCGCTTCTTATACGCTTTGGGACGGCGGTACTACCAAGCTTTCCATCAGCGCCAACGAACTGAACCGGGAAGCGACACGACTTTCGACAAAGGAGACCGAGCGGTCTATCCAGGAAAGCGTCCTGAACGCCTACATGAACCTGCTCGCCGCCATCGAAAAACTTCACACGGCGGACGCCTCCGTCGAACTTGCCAAGGCGGAATTCGAACACTACAACACGCTGTTCGAAGCCGGTTCCATCACCAAGAAAGACTTGACTCAGTCGCAGGCGAACGTTCTGCAAAAAGAGGCGGCACAGCTCTCGGCACAGTTGAGCGTCAACACCTCGAAGACGACCCTCAGACAGCTTTTGGAACTCCCGGAAAGCGCAGAATTCGAAGTATCCGCACCGGAATCCGACGTCAAGACGCCAGACGAACTCAGCGCCATCCCCTCGCTCGACGATCTCCAAAAGACCGCGACGGACAACCACCCCGGCTTGAAGTCCGACAGTCTTTCTATCCAGGTCGCGAAGAAAAACACCGAAATTGCAGGCAAGGGCAAATCCGTCAAGGTATCGCTCGGCGCAAGCGCAAGCACCGGCCTCCAGGCGTGGGAATCCAAGAAGTACGGCAGCCAAATCAAGAACGGTTATTCGCACAGCATTTCCTTGAACATCAACATCCCGATTGTTGACGGTGGCGCTACCGAAAACAAGGTGCTGCAAGCCCAGCTCAGCGAAACAGAAAGCATGGTCACACTCAAGGAACAGGCAAAGTCGCTCGAAAACACCATCGAGAAACTTTATCTGAACGCCCTCAGCGCCGACATGCAGTGGAAGGCCGCCATTCTTCAGGTCGAGGCCGAAAACGAAGCCTTGGTTGTTGCCGAAGAACAACGTAACGCAGGTGCGCTCACCTACACCGATTACCTCTCGCAAAAGAACCGCCTCGAAAGCGCCCAATCGACTCTCACGAACGCGAAGTACACGAGCCTCTTGGCCCGCCATTTGCTCGACTTGTACCAGGGCAAGTTGGATTAAACTATCACAATCGTCATCCTGAGCGCAGTGAAGGATCCAGTGCAGACTTAACTGGATTCTTCGTCCTAAAGGACTCAGAATGACGGAGAGTAGTCAAAGCAAAATTTTTTAAACTAATTTTTCGGCTTCGCCGTCGGCATACTTTCCGTATAAAATAGCGACAATATCCTTCTTGGAAACTTTCTGGCCCGTCTCTTCAAGACTCTTGCGGAGCCTGTCGAGCATGGCCTTGTCAATTTCTTTCCAATACTGGTTCGTTTCGGTGACTCGCCAAAGCTTGTCCTCGCCGCCGCTGACGGTCACGAGTTTTGCCTTGAAGAACGTTCCCAAGGCACGGTTGATAATGCTGCTCGTCGTGCCGGCGATATTCTTCGAAACGATTTCCTGGACCAAGTCCTGCTTGCTCATCGGCACGAACGACGTAATGTCGCAGGCTTCGGCATAGATTTTCTTGAGCATGTTACGCGGGAACATGTCCCAGCCTTTGCGCTTGAGCGCCTTGGCCAAAATCATCTGCGAATCTTCTTCGACGGTCACTTTCTGTTCGGCTAGCGATACGGTATAGGAACCGCCGCCGACATCCGTCATTTGTACAAAATCCGCGGATTTCACGAAATCCTTGAACGTCTTGAACCCGAGGCGTTTTTCGTTGAAAGCGTTGTCCAGCCCGAGCATCTTGGGTTTTACTGCGGCAAGCGCAATCGGGCCGTCTTCTTTTTGCAGTACACTCCGGAGCATTTCCATGGAGTCAATCTTTTCGGACACAATCAGGTTCGTGCGGTCCTTCGCATCGGGAGCGTCATCGCCGGAATCGTCATCCGCCACGGTCGCATCGTCGGTGTAGATGTACCTCGAACAGGAATTCTTGACGCATTCGCTCAACGGGGACTTGGGCCCCACGCCAATGACTTCCTTGCCCTGCTCGCGCAACTTGCGGAACAGGGGCGAAAAGTCCGAATCGCCCGTGGCAAGCACAATCCACTGCACCTGCGAATCGAGCGCCACTTCCATCGTATCGACCGTCATCTTGATGTCCGTCGAATTCTTGCCGCTCACCGGATGGAACGTATGCACGAGTTCAAAGCCGTTCTCGTTGAGCGTCGATTGCAGCGAAACGAGTTCGCGCGACGACCATTTACCGTAGGCCTTGCGTACGACAATCTGTCCCAAGGGTAGGAGTTCGTCCATGAGCGACTGCACGCCGTCATGCTTTATCCAGTTAGTCAAGTTTTCCGCGTCGATAAAAATTGCGATGTGGTTCATGGTGATATATATAGTAAAGTAGGAAGTAGGCGGTAGGAAGTAGGAAGTTACTAGTTCTGAGTTACTAGTTAATAGTAAATGGTCTTTGGGCAGTCGGCGATTCAAGTCTGCCAGGGCGTTGCGGGATGAGCCCGCTAGAAGGGGTGAAGAGCAACGAAGTGCGAGCCAGGGGACAACAGTACAAGGCGAGAGTCGCAGCAAACGAAGTTTGATATGACCGAGCCGCACTGTTGGGACGATAGTCCAACGCTTGCCCCTCGCAAATATTACAAATTTATCACAGGTTTAATTAAGGGTCCGGAAACATGGACAAATTGTCCATAACAAAAACTTTACGCAAAGACTTCCCCAAATCCATAAAAATAGATTGTAATTGGGTTAAGAGGGTCCAAAGAAACTGTTTGGATCTTAAAAAGGAGTGCACAATGAAAGCGAAACACCTTTCAGTTCTTTCAGCTGCGTGCATCGCGGCTCTATGTTCCACATCATTTGCCTACACAGTCGAAGGAACCGTCAAGGACGATCAAGGCAAAGCTCTCAAAGACGTCTCGGTAAGCCTCCTCAAGGAAGGTAAAACGGCTACGACAGATGACCAGGGCAAGTTCTCTATCCATGAAGACGAAGTTGTCACACCGCCAGACTCCCAAGATGTGGCAATCCGCCCTGCTTACAAGAATTCCATCGGATACATCAGTATCAACAACGGGATTCTTTCGTATTCGCAGAGCAGCAAATCGCCTGTCCAGGTGAAGATTTTCAACTCTCTCGGAAGCCAGGTTTTCAAGAGTTCGCTCACGGGTTCGGGCTCGCTCGACTTGAGCACGAAAGTCAAGGCTCGCGGCACCTACTTCGCACAGGTAGCCGTCGGTAGCGCAAAGCAGACGCTCAAGTTCACGACCGACGGAAGCTACAGCAGCTCGCTCGGCGCACAACGTGCAGACGCCCTCATGAAGGACGCCCAGCAAGGTGAAGCCATCCGCTTCATCGCCACAGACTTCGACACGCTTACAATTCCTCTCGGCACACTCGATACGACTCTTGACGTAAAGCTCACGAAGAGCGTACCGGCCGAACAGACCTTCAAATTCGGCTATGCCCTCAAGAACGAACCGCGCAAGAGTAAAGGTTGCGGCACTAATTCTACTTTGAGGTCTAGCGGCAACGTCGAAAACGGACAGAAATTCAACATCAATGTCGGCGGCAAGAACCGTCTGTTCTTCATCACCTTGCCGAAGAACTACGACAACAACAAGCCGCACAAGCTCCTCATCGCAAACCACTGCATGGGCAGCCACGCCGAAGACTTCGTGCACCATACTCCGGACTACGACCATCCGACTCCGTACTACGGACAGCAGAAACTGGACAAGAACGGCGACTACATCTTCGTAGCACCTCAAGGTAACGACAACGGCACCTGGAACGGCAAGGAAGACCACCAGTTCGTAGATGAGATGATTACGGCGATGTACGACAACTACTGCATCGACACCACCCGCGTGTTCGCTACAGGATTCAGTTTCGGCGCCATGTTCACGAACTCCCTTGCCCAGGACTTGCAAGAAAGACTCCGCGCCGTGGCCGTCTATGCCACCGCCGACTATAACATCTGGCTCCCGTCTGCAGGATCGGGTCGTTACGACGCCAAGAACTTGCCTATCGCCTGGATGGGCGTACACGGCAAGAGAGACGGTGTGTGCAACTACGACCGCGCAAAGACCAGCGCCCTCCCGAGAATCCTCAAGCGTAACGGCAAGGCCGACGCCAATGGCAACTTCACCGATGCCAGCAGCGAAAAGCCGCAAGAATTCAATGGCACAGCGGGCCACCTCTGCTACGATTTCAAGAATGTTGACGAACGCTTCCCGGTCAAGTGGTGCAGTTGGAACGGAGAACACCAGTGGACAGCACATGACGGTTCCAACACGGGCACCGGACAGGGCTGGCAGAACACCTGGGTCCCTGACGAAGTCCACAAGTTCTTCGAACAGTTCTAACCGAAATTCATAATCAGCTCTCTACCAAAAACGGCTCCTTCACGGGGGCCGTTTTTCTCACTCTATCATAACCGTTAAAATATGTTTATAGACAATTCATCCATAAATATGGAGTCCTAACGTGTAATTTTTCTCACAATACGCTTTAGATTAGTTTATGGTGAAATAGGGAAAAAGGAGTAAACATGTCTATCAAAGCACCCAAACTTTTGACAACAGCGTGCCTTTTGGCTTTCTGCGGGGTCGCCTCAGCATACACCATAACAGGGACCGTCTCTGACAACGACGGTAAAGCCCTCAAAGGCGCCTCGGTAAGCCTCCTTAAGGAAGGTAAAAACACCACGACGGACGACCAGGGCAAGTTCACCATCCACGAAGACGAAAAAGACACCACCGACGCCATCCATCCGGCCTTCAGGAACTCCGTCGGATATATCGGTATCAACAACGGTATCCTCTCTTATTCGCAAAGCAGCAATTCGCCCGTACAGGTCAAGATATTCAACTCCCTTGGAACCCAGGTTTTCAAAAGCACGCTGACGGGCTCCGGTACGCTCGATTTGAGCAAGAAGGTTCAGGCCCGAGGCACCTACTTCGCACAGGTGGCCGTCGGTAGCGCAAAGCAGACGCTCAAGTTCACGACTGACGGGAGCTACAGCAGCACCCTCGGCGCACAGGGTGCAACCGCCCTCATGAAGGACGCCCAGCAAGGCGAAGCCATCCGCTTTATCGCCGAAGGTTTCGATACGCTCACGGTGCCGCTGGGCACTCTCGACACCACACTCAACGTGAAGCTCACGAAAACGGTTCCTCCCGCACCGACATTCAAATTCGGTTACGCATTGAAGAACGATCCGACCCCGAGTAAAGGCTGCGGCACCAATTCCACGTTGAGAAAAGTCAAGAGCGTCGAAAACGGCGACCAATTCGAGATTAGAGTCGGAAACGACACCCGCAAATACTTTATCACCCTGCCCAAGAACTACGACAACAAGAAGCCGCACAAGGTGCTCTTTGCGCTGCACTGCTACGGCAGCAGTGGCGAGGACTTCGTGCACCACGCTCCGGACTACGACCATCCGACTCCGTACTACGGCCAGCAGGTGCTCGACAAGAATGGCGACTACATTTTCGTCTCGCTGGATGCTATCGGAGGTCTGTGGAACAAGGGCCAGGGCGACCACGACTTTTTCGCCCAGACGCTCACGACCTTGAACGAAAACTACTGCATCGATACCAGCCGCGTGTTCATTAATGGCTTTAGCTATGGAGCCATGTTCAGCTACTCGCTTATGCAAGACATGCAGAGCCGCGTCCGTGCAGCTGCAACCTATGCCGTTGCCGATTACAACATCTGGCTCCCCGAAGGCAACAACATGAAGAATCTGCCCATCGCCTGGATGAACGTTCACGGCAAAAACGATGGCCGTTGCAATTACGACCGCGCAAAGAACAGCGCCCTCCCGAGAATCCTCAAGCGCAACGGCAAGGCTGATGCCAATGGTGACTTCACCGACGCCAGCAGCGAAAAACCGCAAGAAGTCAACGGTAACACCGGACACGTCTGCTACGACTTCAAGAACGTCGATGAACGCTTCCCAGTCAAATGGTGCACCTGGCCGGGTGACCACCAGTGGACAGCGCACGACACCGGCAACATGGGCGTCGGCTGGAACTGGGAACAAACCTGGGTACCCGAAGAAGTACACAAGTTCTTCGAACAGTTCTAATTCATCTTCATACACCTCCAACATTAAGGGCCCGCCGATTGGCGAGCCCTTTTTTGCAATTAGTTTGTAGTTATTAGTTTGTAGTTGTTAGTCAATAGTCGTTAGTTAATAGATCAAAGCATTTATCGGAAGCATAAGCTCCATGAATCATAAGAACATTGTAATTCGTAATACTTTCCATGGGCTTAGGAAAAGACCATGATTCACAAACAATCAAAAGAATCAGGAATAGAAAAATCTGTCTTTTCACATTTTACTCCAACTCAACAACGATTTCACCATTTTTGTAAAATTTTAACCCATCACCATTACCTCGCCACGTTACATCGGAACAAGATATTTCATCTTCATTAAATGAACAAATATTCCCGTTCATCTTTATCATATCGCCCCAAAAACCGCCAATTGCAAATTTTCGAGGTGCGGGGATTGTATCATTTTCATTTTTCAAAACAACACTATTTTCACCTTCATCATCCAAAATTACACAATACACATCTTCGCCCCACGCCCTCACGTCATCACATTTCCTAACCCACATTAAATCACCATCTAATTTCTTATACGTAATCACTTTCTGAACAGTATCTAACACCGCATATTGGCAATAATCACTTCCTAAGCTATCCAGCGCAAAGCCCTCCATATCAGGATTCCTATTATTTCCCAATACCAAAATTTTTCCATCAAGCCAAGGTCGTAATTTCGTAGTATAAGGGACATCAATGGAACACCCCTCAAATGCTTTCTTGATTTTTATTCTATGAGGTTTCTCGCCTATTTTCCAGAACGATATTTCCGATTTCGGGTCACCGCCCCATATTACAGAATCTGCAAGTTGCCCCTTGATATATTCGAAATCATCATCCCTTGAATTATCTAGCGTATCAGACCATACTGGTCCATCTAATTGCACTCGATAATTATAAAGAGACAACCCCGGATGTGCACGGCCCTCTCTATCATACGAAGTACCAAATGCAGGATCCACTTCCTCATGCCAATAATGATAGCTACTAACTATTACCAGAGAATCATCAACAAATCCAACTACACCGCCTAACGAGCGGTTATCAACCCAACGCAAAGTTTCATCCGAACACCCCCACATGCATACGCACGCGAGTGCAACCGCCAAAACAGCGAGCAGTTTTTCAAATCCAAGTTTGGTCATTTCCCTTTTCATAAGGGGTTTTTCCTATGTTTAAACCATTCTATTATAAATTTATATAAAAAAGTGTTATATATAATAGTTAGACTTTACTGGATCCCTTGCGTTGCTCAGGATGACGGCAAAAAAGGAGATGCCGGAATAAATCCGGCATGACAAGGTCAAGAATGACAAAAGTCCCCACCTAATAACAGAAATCGGCTTTTTAGAAAATTTTGTTTACCACGTTCTTTTCGTTCTTTTAGAAATTATATTGTCTATATTGGCATTCGAGAAATCGAAAGCCTTTGGGGTTACGAGAAAGGAGCTTAATCATGAAAAAAGCCTTTTTTTTCGTATTCCCTATGGCGCTGATAACAGCGTTTTCTACGGCATCGGCGTTCAAGCTGGCCGGAACGGTCACCGACGAGAGCGGAGCCCCCGTTTCGGGCGCACTCATAAAACTCCTTGCCAAGGGAGATTCCACACAAACTGACAAAGATGGCAAATTCACCATCCAGGAAGACCAGACTTCCCTGCCTTCCGGCAGTTTCAAACCTGGGCACATCAGCATCAGCGATGGGATACTGCGATACGCACAAAGTAGCAATACGCCTGTGCAGGTGAGCATTTTCGATATGGTCGGAAACCGGGTCTTACGACAGGATTTATTCGGTTCGGGTCAGGTCGATTTGAGGCAGGGCGTGAGCGGCCAAGGCGTTTACTTTGCAAGAGTCCGCGTGGGCAGCGCAGTCGAGACGGTCCGTTTTACCGCGAACGGTTCGCATTTTAGCGCCTCTGTAGATGCGGCACGCGACACACGCGGCCATAAGGCCTTGCTGAAACCCGGTGAAGGAGACTCGCTCCGCGTCACGGCTTCCGGGTTCGACACGCTAAAAACCGCAATTCCGAACCTTGATACAACTGTAACCCTGAAGCTCAAAAAGGCGAGTTCCGTAACCCCCGGCGAGCAGACTTACGCATTCGGTTATGCGATGGGCAATGCGCCCACGCCTAGCAAGGGCTGCGGCAAGGACAATACACTCAAGGATAACTTCATGTTCACCGGTGGCGGCATCGAGCACGAAATTTACCTCACCATGCCCGAGAATTACGACAAGAACAAGCCCTACCGCCTTGTGTTCGGTATGCACTACATGGGCGGTTCCGCCAAGAACGTGGCAACGAGGGAAGCCTACTACGGATTCCGCAATCAAAAAGGCGCCAAGGAAAATACCATCTTTGTGGCACCGCACGGATACACGGACGAGAACGGCAAGGAAAATCCATGGCGTTGCGGGGACGACAAGGACCACGTCTTCTTCGACGAGTTCCTCACCTACCTGAACGAAAATCTCTGCATCGATACTTCACGCGTGTTCTCTATCGGGTTCAGTTTCGGCGCCATGTTCAGTAATGCGCTTGCGCAGGACTTCCAACACCGCTTGCGTGGCGTTGTTGTTTTCGCGACGATGGACCAGGTGATTTACATGCCCAAGAACAAGGGATTGCCTATCGCGTGGATGGGAACGGTCGGCATGAGCGACAACCTCTGCACGCCAAAGCTCGGACGCAGCGCCCGCGATAGAATCCTCAAAAACAACGGGAAGCCTGATGCAAGCGGAAAATTCACCGACGCTCGCGGCGAAGAGGCCGAAGAATACTCCGGCGGCAAGCACGTATGTTACGACTACAAGACCGTCGATCCGCGCTTTCCTGTGAAGTGGTGCACGTTCGACGGCGAGCACTCGTACTCCCCGCGCGAAGACGGCAAAGTGTGGACAACTGAAACCGGCTGGGAATTCATCACGCAATTCTAAAAAAAAGATCCCGGCCCTTCGACAGGCTCAGGGACCTTAGGCCGGGATGATAACGTAACAAACAATGTAACTGGATCCTTCGTGCTTACGCACTCAGGATGACGTTACCGTCAACATCCGAAAAACTCAGATAACTAAGAGAAACGCCGCATAGCGATGGTTCTGTGAGCGAAAAACGCCCAGTATTAACTGGGCGTGGTCGCGAGAGCGAGGCTCTCTAATATTCTGAACTTTCGAAAACTCAGATAACCGAGCTAGGCAAGGCACGAGCCCCCGTAGCGTACTTATCGTACGTGAGGGGGCGAGAAACGCCGCATAGCGATGGTTAGATGAGTTTTTCAACTTTAGTGCAGAGGGATTCGGCTTCCTCAGCAGTCGGGGCTTCGGCAATCACGCGAATCACGGGTTCCGTGTTGCTTGCGCGCACATGCACCCAGGACTTTTCGCTTCCGAGCCAGAGGCCGTCGCGTTCATCCGTCTTCCAGCCGGCAAATTCAGCCTTGACCTTCGGGAGAATGTCAGCAACCTTCTTGTCGCCGAGTTCGAACTTCTTCTTCGGCATCACATAAGCTGGATTTTCAGCAACAAACTTTTCTGGACCGCCATTGTGGTGAGCCATCCAAGAAAGCACGAGTGCTGCAGCCACAAGGCTATCGCGACCGTAGTGGAGCGCCGGGAGAATCACGCCTCCGTTGCCTTCGCCGCCGATGACGCAACCGTTTTGAATCATCTGCAAGCTCACGTTGATTTCGCCGACCTTGGCGCGGCTGAATTCGCAACCGTACTTGGCGGCAACATCTTCGTTCATGCGGCTCGTGGAGAGGTTCACGCAGACGCTTCCCTTCTTCTGGGCAAGCACTTCGTCCGTCGCAATCGCGAGCGTGTATTCTTCACCGATACTTTGTCCTAAACCATCCACGAGAGCGCAGCGATCTGCATCCGGGTCCACGGCAAAACCGACAGCGCATCCGTTCTTCTTCACGGTATCGCGCAAATCGCCGAGATTTTCGGGAATCGGTTCTGCGCCACGCGGGAACGTTCCATCCGGGCTGCAATGGACACGGACAACTTCACAGCCGAGTTGTTCCAAGAGGCGCGGCACAATAAAGCTACCGGCACCGTTCACGGCATCGACAGCGACCTTGAAATGCTTGGCCTTGATAGCTTCGACATCCACAAACGGAATCTTCAGCGTGCCGTCGATGTGGATACCGTCAGCATCCGGGGCGACTTCGTACTTGCCCATCGTGCGGTAATCCGGATAAGCGAACTGATTCGCGTCAGCAAGAGCAAAGAGCTGCTTGACATCGTCCGGGCCGAGGAAAAGTCCCTTGTTGTTGAGGAACTTGAGAGCGTTCCATTCGAGCGGGTTATGGCTAGCCGTAATGATAATGCCGGCATCGGCCTTGAAATGCGTCGTCAAAAGTTCCACGGACGGAGTCGTCGAAAGTCCGACATCCACGACATCCACGCCGGAAAGGCGGCAGATGCCCGCGACAAACTGCACAATCGCATCGCCAGTGGGGCGGCTATCGCGGCCAATCACCACGCGCTTCGCTTTCGTGATTTCGAGGAACGCGCGCACATGGCTCTGCAAGACCTGCGGAGTGAGGGTATCGCCAACGATTCCGCGAATACCAGAAATAGAACGCATTAGTTTAGACATTTTTTCTCCTATAAATTAAACTTATCCAAGTTCCGGCACCGTCGCGTAGAACACGAGATTTTCCGGTCCTTCGTTAATCAAGCTGTGGGAATGGCCCTTCGGGCAGAAATGACACTGACCGGCCTCGACGTATTCCACGCCGTCATCAAAAAGCACCTTGCCCTTGCCAGCGACAAAGAACATAATTTCACTATTTGTTTCATGTTTATGGTAGCCGATAGAAGCCCCCGGTTCAAGCGTACCGTGCATAATGCGGGTTTTGCCGTCAAAATACATCTTGGCCTTGTACTCTTTTTCGCCACCCTTAAAATTAGGAAGCACGGTTGTTTCCATGCCCTTTAAATCAATAATCATTTTGACCTCTTTGAACAGAGGAAAAATAGAATTTTTCAAGGCGACGTCGGGCACGAATCCCTAGTCGTCATGGCGATAGCCGCTCAAAGCAAGCAAAATAAGTGCCGGTGTGTAAAGACACCAAATAAAATTATTCGAAATGACCGCAATAATTTCGCGGACCGAATGGTCGGGCCCCGTAATAAGCGCAAGCCCCGTCAAAAGGTCACAAACTGTAAAGAAAATCATCCCGAACTTAATCTGCCGAGCATTCCTCTTTGGATAAAAGCCCGTGCTCGACGCTTTCCATGCGGCGTACAACGAGCAAAACAGGAACGGCCCGTAAGATATGGACGCAAAGAACATGATGGAATCGTAAATTCCGAACAAGTAAAGCACCGCCATCGAAATCGCGACCGCCAACGGGAAAAACAGAATCCACGGGAACGACCGATCCTCTTCGCTTACCCGCGTATGCCGGAAGACGAGCAAAAGTTGCGCCAGCAAGAAAAAGATGATTCCGAACGAAATAAATTCCCCAGTATTCTCTTCGAACGGGATAACAAAATTGTGAAAAATTTTAAAGCAGGCATCAGCACAGACAATCATAATGAATGCAGCCTGCAAAAAACGGCGATCTCTGATCCCGACTGCATTTTTCCCGATTAAAAAAGTCATTACAGTAGCAATAACCGGAATGAGAGATTTCGTGATATGTTGATAATGACTTGAACCCTTCAAACAAGAATCAACGGCACCGCATTGATAAAAAACCACCCAATCCTGGATAAAAACCGATATAAACAAAATTACGACAAGCGCAATAAACAGATATATGTATTTTGGAATCCCCATAACAAAATCCCCTTGATACAAATATAAACAGTTCCTTGGCAAAAAAGCAAGGGGAAACTCAAAACACTCAACTATTCTTCGGTTTTATTTTTGCGGTCATATAGCTGAGTACGAGGTTCTGCCACACGACATAGCATGTGGGGGCAAGTGCCACGACCGGGCCCGCATAAAGGCTAGACACCCAAATCACAAGCGTCGTGTTCTTTTGGCCCATGCTCTGCGAGCCTTCGATGGGGCGGCGGCCACGTTCGCAAACCCAGCCAAGCCAGAACTGCAAAATGCAAAGCACGAGCGAAACAGCGGCCATGAGCGGGAGTTTTCCGCTGTTCCACAAGTCGGCAAAGCCCATCTCGCGGATGTCGAAACTCGCCTTCGAAAGGATGATGAACACAGAGAACGTCCAAACGAACATGGTATATTTTTGGAATTTCGCGGCACGGTCGGCAAGTTCCGGATAAAAGTTGCGGAGCCCGAATGCAAACGCAAGCGGGATGCTGATAATCGGCTGGATGGTGTTGAAGATTTTCCAGGCGATTTCGGAAAGGTTAGCCTCGGTCCCAGTCAAGTAGCCAAAGACTACCGGGATGCTGAAGCACGCAATCAAGTTTCCGCTGAGGAAAATCTTGAGCGCCAAGGACGCACTACCGCCAAGCATTTTCGCCATCGCAGGAGCGGCATTTGCCGGAGGGCAAAGCGCGATAATCGCACCGCCGAGCAATACTTCGCGCGGCAGGTGGAACAGTTCGACAATTCCCCAAAGAGCAGCAATGATGACAAGGCTTGCGATAAAAGCTCGTGCCTCGATTTTAAAAGTGTAACCGTGCGTCTGCGGCGGAATTTTCGTCACGAACGTAAGGAACATCATGATGCCGATTGTGAGCGGCAAGAGCGGCGACAAAAAATGCGCCTGAGGAATGAGGATGCCCGCAAGGATTGCGATGGGCATGAGAATCGCGCGTAAGTTTCCCATAATTCTATTTCCGGGAGCAAAAGTAGTAAATTAGAGAGTCTGTCATACTCCCTTTCGTTATAAAAAGGAGATGCCCCATCGGAGTGGGGCATGACAAGCGCTTTCGCGAGAGCGGCGCATTATCGCAACGCCACAATACAACGCAAAGTTCATTATTGAATTAGAAACGAAGCTATGCGAAGTTTATAATTCGATAATTCTGTCGTTCTGCAAAAGCTGTTCAAAAGTCTGGCGTTCGCGGATGACCTTGAGTTCGCCCTTGGTGAACATGACTTCGCCAGCGTAACGACGGCTGTTGTAGTTGCTGCTCATGGCGGCGCCGTAAGCACCGGCATCATGGAGAATCAACAAGTCGCCGACCTTTGCCTTCGGGAGCTTGCGCGTCACGACAAAGCCGCCTTCTTCCTGCGTGAACACGTCACCGGATTCGCAAAGCGGGCCTGCCACGACCGCATCTACCGTTTCGTTGAGTTCGCGACCGTCACGGGCGATAATGGAAATGCCGTGGTAACTGCCGTAGAAGCTCGGGCGCACGAGATCGGTAAAGCCAGCATCCAAGAGGTAGAACAAATTATCGCCCTGTTTCTTAACCGCACGGATTTCGGCCATCAAGAATCCGCTTTCTGCAACAAGGTAACGGCCCGGTTCCACTTCGAGGTGGACTTCGTGACCGATGCTCTGCTGGATATTCTTGCGGGCCTTGTCCCAGAGGTCGTAATAAGCCTTCACGTCGATGCGGTTTGCCTTGTCTTCTTCGTGGTACGGAATCGGAAGACCGCCACCCGCGCTAATCGTGCGGAGGTGGGAACCCAGGCGGCGGCTAGCGTCGCACATGGCATCGCAAACCTTGGAAAGGTGTTCAAAATCGGAACCGGAACCGATGTGCATGTGCAAACCGGTAATCCACATGCCGTTGCTCTGCGCCAGCTTGATGCAGTCCTTGATCTGTTCGTGCCACACGCCGTGCTTGCTGAGCGGGCCACCCGTGTTGACCTTGCTCGAATGTCCGTGGCCAAAGCCTGGATTCACGCGGAGCGTAAGTTCGCTCTTCACGCCGAAATCGGCAAGCTGCTGAATCATGTCCGGCGAGCCTACGTTCACGTGGATGTCGTACTTCTTCACGAGCTCAAGAGCGTCGCGGTCGAAGATATCTGCAGTATAGACAATTTCCGGGACCTTGCCCTTTTCTTGACCACCCTTGAAGCCTGCCTTGAGCGCACGCACGATTTCGCCAGCACTCACCGCATCCACGACGCAGCCAAGCTTTTTGATGAGCGCCACAATCGAGAGGTTCGGGCAAGCTTTCTGCGCAAAACGCACATTGTCAAAAACCTTCACGTCGCTCACAGCGCGTTCAATAGTCGCACGGTCATAGAGCCAAAGCGGAGTGCCGTATTCACTGGCCGCCTTCAAAAACACAGAATCAGGGATAGAATATTTCATACAGGGGCAAATTTAGTAAAAGGCGAGCGATGCGCGAGTCAAGCTTGCTTGAACGAGCATATCCGAGCCAAGCTAAATGCACGCGAAGCGTGCCAATTTAGAAAAAGTGAGCAAGGCGAGCGATGCGCGAGTCAAACTTGTTTGAACGAGCATATCCGAGCCGAGTCAAATGCACGCGAAGCGTGCCAATTTAGAAAGCACTTTTACAAAAAATGAAAAACGCCGAGCGATTCGCCCAGCACGTTTGTTATAGACTTAGTGCAAGCCTGGCTCCGACCGTTTTGTTGAACGGATTGATTTCCGGAATAATTTGAAGCATCATTTGCGATGACCTTCGATATCTTTCTTTCCAAGATTTTTCGCGGTACTGTTCCGCAGTCTTTGAGTATTCTTCGGACTGCTGAATTTTTTGCCAACCATTGCCATGCCTAATGCCGTTAATAGACAACATAATGAGTCCACCAAACGCAGTACCCACCGTAAGCGCCAAGGGGAATACCAAAATAGCACCCCCACCTTCAATGGAGGCACCCCTCGCTTTGCCCAGTATAATGCATGTTCCGGCACCTCCAAGCAAGGCCATGACAGCCCCAATTTTTGCGTGTTTGGAGCTGCTTTTCAGCAAATAATCACCGTCCTTTTTGTAACGAGCCGCCAACGCTTCGTAATACGCGGCACTATCTGCAAAAAAAGCACTGTCAGATTGATATGCAGGAAGCGCAACTTCCTGCTTCGATTCGGACACATATTCAGCCTGAAAATCGGGTTCCGCAAAACACACGCCCCCAAGCACAAACAAAATCAAGAGGATAATTTGTTTCATATCATCAATATATAATTATTTTGTTTTTTGGATATTAGTCACGGGTCATTAGTCATTGGTCGTTAGTTATTAGAAAAAACCCCGGGTCTTTCGACTCGGGGCTTTTCAGCGGGAAGAGCGAGATTCGAACTCGCGATAGGATTAAGTCCTATACGTCCTTAGCAGGGACGCGCCTTCGGCCAGCTCGGCCATCTTCCCATCTTGGGGA
>Ga0129307_1000694_pt1 | contig 47669 bp, 35 predicted proteins | sample P1105metagenome_FD_94437 | JGI IMG/M metagenome (GOLD analysis project Ga0129307, IMG submission 94437) | Capybara group fecal microbial communities from Wisconsin, USA - P1105 metagenome | ecosystem: Host-associated > Mammals > Digestive system > Large intestine > Fecal | place: USA: Wisconsin...
ACCGTCGCTTACGCGGTACGGGCGAGCATCCGTAATATCGTCACCGCCCATTTCGGCACGGCGCTTGAGGAGGTAAAGACGCTTGGCCTTGACCTTGGAATCGCGGCGGAGCTTTTCGAGACCGCTACCGAAAGCAAAGGCGACATCACGCGGAATGAGCTTCTGGACGCCTTCCGTTTCGAGGAGTTTCTTGACCTTTTCGATGCTTTCTTCAGCAATGAAACCGCCATTGCCAAAAGATATGAAGAAAGAAGAAAGCGGCTGTCCGACCACGTCTGCCGGAGCGGCCTCAGCATCAGCAACTGCGGAATCCTTCTTTTCAGCGGTTTCAGCCTTAGCCACACCACCAGCGAGAAGTTCGTCGTCCGACAAAGTTTCCTTCTTTGCAGAATCCTTCTTGGAAGAATCCGTCACAGCGGAATCAGCAACAATGTCGGTCGTCTGGCGAGTGAGGTAGCCGTCGATGAGGCTTACAACCTGCGTAAACTTTTCAGATTCGGCGAGAATCTTGAATTCAAGCTTTGCCGTAGAACCCACGAGAGCCTTTGCCGTGGAGTCATCCACACCAGCCAGTTCAACGACAATGCGGTCGTCGCCCGTCGGAGAAATCTGCGGTTCAGAAAGACCGTACTGGTCCACGCGGTTACGGATAATTTCGAGAGACTGAGCCTGAATATCCTTGATATCGTCGCCATCCTTGAGGCTGGACTGATCAATCTGGAGCGTAATGCTAGTACCACCAGCAAGGTCCAAACCGAAGTTGATGGAGCTTGCACCCAGCTTCGGATTTTCCTTGAGGAAAGTCTTCTTCACTTCTCCTTTCTTGGAGTGAACCTGAATAGAAGGCCATACAGAGTAGGCCGAAAGAATGATGACAGCAAGAATGACTAATTCTCGCAAGCCGAATTTATGTTTATTCATTTGTAATCCCTTAAAAGGCATTAAACACATTTGTTTGCGGCACAAAGATAGAAATTTAGACGAAAGACGATAGACGATATACGATAGAATATCGCAGAAAAAGGGGGAGAAGTAGGAAGTGGTTGGTGGTTAGTGGTTAGGAATGTAGCCGGAAAAGCGTGTTTTTAGACGAGAGACGAGAAACGATAAATGCGTAAAGCGAATATTGTGGCAAAAAAACAAGTTTTTTTCCACGATTGAGCCTAGCTTTTAGCACGAAGTGCAAAGACGGGAGATCAACATCACCGCGTTGCTCCGAGTGACAGAAGCAAAACGTCATTTACTTTTTGTCACCCCGCACATCGTTGCGGGGTCAGCTTTTTATGAGAATTTACTTTTGTCATTTACTATAAATTCACTTCAACAACCGTGTTCCAAAGCCTTGGATTTTTATGACGGTGGGGTATGCAGGGAGCAACATGTTGTTTTGCAGCGTTCCACGACGAAGTTCGCGACCATTAACATCGAGCAACGTGAACTTGCGGCCAAGCAATTTCGGGGAAACAATTAATTGATGGTTCTGCACGCGGATTGTTTCGAGTTTGTATTTGCCCAGATCGAAACTTGAAATGGCGGCATTGCGAGCGTTAACGATATTCGAAGCGTTTTTCCATAATTCAAAATCAGGACCACCACCTACATTCCAATCTCGCATAATCCCTTGAGAATAATCCAAAATAAGGGGTTTTGAATACATTCCATTACTTTGCAAATATTTTTCGATTTCAGGAACTAGCACTGAATCAATTGTTGTAAATATATCTTTGTATGTAGAATCATCTGTTACAATGCCGCCACATTTTTGATAATAGGTGAAAATATCTTCAAAGACCTCCCTCCATGAATGGGTAGCTCCAGAAAGAACATAGAATTCAACATCAACATGAACATCATAATCAGGCCATCCGTACAAAATATTTGAATCCAAAACGGTCGGATGTAAAATACCATCAAACATATAACCATATTTACTACAACCTTTTATTTTATCAAAATCAAATATTTCATTAGGAAACCATTCTATACGAACGGACATTTCTATTTTAATTTCCGCCCATGCAAACGAGGCCATAGCAAGCAGCAGAATAAACAGTTTTTTCATTCTAGAACTCCTAACCAAGCGACGTGTTGGAAGACAAGTCTTATTCAATAATTTACTTTAAAACATAAGAAAAAGTTCTTTTTTATAAAATTTTGAAAAACAGATGCCGGACCACTTTACTTTGGCAAACTCAGTACAATCTCTAGAATCCATACAAAAAATAATAGACTCTATCGCCGTTGGCTCCTGAGTGACAGAAAAAAGTGAACCACGAATAATGAGCTGTGAGCAATAAGTATATTACAGGCGGCGAAGCCGCGATTATTCACCTAAAACCTAATACCTGAAACCTGTAACCAACTCAACAAATTTCAAACACGGGGTCCGGAGTCGCCTTCGAAACACTCAGCGTCATCTTTTTCTTGCCGAGAGTACGGACAATGTTCATACAGCCAGAGTCACAAGAAATTTCAAGGGAACCATCGCGAAGCACGCGATTTTTCTTGCGAAGAGAAATCAAATCTTTTACGTAACCATATATAGGCTTACGTTCACCTTCGGACAACTTATCCCAAGGGAACGACCTGCGGTTATCGGGGTCCTTGCCGCCTTCCATGCCAATTTCGTCGCCGTAATACACGCACGGAGCCCCCGGCAAAAAGAACAGAATCGACAATGCAAGCTTCACCCGCTGCAAATTGCTGCACGGGAGCGACTCCAAGCGAATCGTATCGTGACTCCCAAGCAAGTTCATCGGCACGCCAAAACGGCCTTCGGGGAACGCTTCGCGGAGACGTTTCGCGAATTCGGCCAGATCAATCGGCTTTTCTTCAAAGAGATACGCCAAAACCGCACGACGCAACGGATAATTCATTACGCCGTCAAACTGGTCGCCTTGCAGCCATCGCGAAGGCTCGTCCCAAATCTCGCCAACAATGTACGCTTCTGGATTAATCGCCTTGATACGGCGGCGGAATTCCTGCCAAAAACTGTCATCATCAATTTCGTTCGGAACATCGAGGCGCCAGCCATCAATACCGCGCTTCATCCAGTATTCGCCCACCGAGAACAAGTATTCGCGAACATCGGGATTGTCGGTATTGAACTTCGGGAGCGCCGGGTAGCCCCACCAGCAATCGTAATTGGGCTTGCCAGAATACGCATGGAGCGGCCAGCCGTGAACATGGAACCAATCCACGTAAGGAGAATTCTTGCCCAGCTCCATCAAGCTGTTGAACTGGAAAAATCCACGCGAGCAATGATTGAACACGCCATCCAGAATCACGCGAAGTCCTAACTTATGAGCTTTGCGAACAAGCTTGTCAAAATCCTTGAGCGTCCCCAGCACCGGGTCAATTTCAAAGTAATCGACCGTATGGTAGCGGTGATTGGAATTGCTCTTGAAAATCGGGCACAGATAAATTGCATTCACGCCCAACGACGCGATGTAATTCAACTTGTCATAAATCCCAGCAAGATTCCCGCCGAACATGTTCTCGCGAGTAGGCTTACTCCCCCATTCTACAAATTTTCCAATAGCCTTGTAACGCCCCGAACGGCAAAAACGGTCCGGGAAAATCTGATAGAAAATAGCGTCTTTAACCCAATTCGGAATGTTCGCCAAAGCTGTCATGCCGGACCCCGTTCCGGCATCGCCATTTCATACTGAGTATGGAGACCCCGGAATAAATCCGGGGTGACAAAGCAAAAAGAACGTATCGTCTTAAAAAGTTGCAGCACGTCTAAACTCGCGAAGCGCTAAATCTTCCACAGTGCGCGGTTCTTTCGTTCATCGACTAGCTTTGCGATATCCAGAATCAAGCCAGCATTCGCAAGCATATCTTCTACGCTGCACGGCGTACGGTACGTCCAGTTGTTGCCTCCGACAGTTCCCGGAATGTTGACGCGTTCTTCCTTCGGATCTTCCACCGAAAGTGCAGCAGAAAGCGCAAAGTAATCTTGGATTGGCGGAATGCAGAACAAGCTATTTGCAGTAAACACATGCGAAAGAATGTCGCGGACTACAGGCGGAGTAAGCTTTTCTGGCGCAATGCCCGGCAACTGCGCATGCGACCAGTAGAACGCCTTGTCGAAATCGCTTTCTTCCCAGAGGCCACGCAACGTCGATGTATCGTGGCAGCTCGTGGTGCAAACAGAAAGACGCGGATAGTCTTCCATGCTGTAATACGGCGAATACGGAACGTTCCAATCGCGGGCCCAGCGTTCAATGCGAAGCGACATGATGTTCAGCTTCTTGAGCACGGACGGCACGCACGGCGGCACCGCGCCCAAGTCTTCAGCGCAAACAAGCATATCCGTTTCATTCGCGAGTACAGACAAAAGCTTCATTGCATTCTGTTCCCAAAGAGCATTTTGAGCTTGTTCGTTCTGCCCAATCAGTTCATGAAGTTTCTGCTGTTCGTTCTGCGGGAGCGTAAAGAGCACCGGCTGGTTGTACCAGTACCAGTACGGATAGAACGTGTTTTCGTCACCAGTCGGGATGAACACGCGGTCCCAATAAACGCGGAGCATGGCATCCTTGACTTCTTGCGGTTCATCCAAAGTGACAATGGCTTTTTCGGACAAAAATTCCGGCTTGATGACAAAGCGGTCGAACTTTCCCGGCAAATTTTCAAAATACAACGATATGAGTCTATCCGTTTCTTCACCGAGGAATTCACGCAACTGATCGACAGAGAAATTCGGACGACGCAAATATTCTAGCGTTTCACGGCAGAATCCGGCATTACGGAGCACTTCCCACGTGAGCGGAATCGACGGCTGGAACCTGCCCAAAATACCCGTTACTTCTTGCTCCGGAATCGCCCAAATGCGGAAGAACCCAAGCACGTGGTCAATGCGATAAGCGTGGTAGAACTTGCTTGCCTGTGCCAAGCGGCGACGCCACCAGCCAAAATCATCCGCTTCAAGAACATCCCAACGGTAAGTCGGGAATCCCCAGTTCTGGCCGCCATAGCTGAACATGTCAGGAGGTGCGCCTGCGCGGTCCGCGAGCGAGAAATACTTGCGGTCAAACCAGACATCCGCACTGTCTTCGTTAATGAGGATAGGCACGTCGCCCTTCAAGCGAAGGCCGAGCTTGGACACCTCGTTCACGGCTGCGGTAAACTGCCCTTCGGCGGTATATTGCATCCATGCCTGGAAAAGCACGTCCCTATAGTTCTTCATCCAAAGTTTATCGACATCGGCAGCGGAGGGGTTCTGGTACTTTTTCCAATCCTTCCAGCTCGCTTCGTTATTCTGGGACTTGAGCGTGCAATAAACGCAGTAGGACTTGACCCACGAGTTCTTGTCAATCCAAGCAAGAAGTTTCTTTGAAGTCTTGAGTTCGTCGTAGCGAGAATCAAAAATCTTGCGGAGAATCGAACGCTTCCACGTGGTAATGCGGTAATAATCGACACGCTTGATATCTGCAAACTGTTCGCGGGCGTTTTCAATTTCTGTTTCAAACTTCGAAGCCCCGGTCACAGACTGGACGTTGATAAAGACAGGATTCAAAGCAAACGCGCTGCGGGCACTGTAAGGGCTAGATTCCGAGCCGGTATCGTTTACAGGCAAAAGCTGAATGATATTGAATCCGCAAAACTTGGACCACTGGGCAAACGGAATCAGATCCAGAAATTCGCCAATGCCAATGCTGTGTTTGCTGTGAAGACTGAAAAGGGGAACGGCTACGCCGGTTTGAAAAGAAGTTAAATCACCATATCGCATGCTTCAAATATAACTCTATTTTTTTATTGTCATCATGTAAAAAAACAAGCAAATAAAAAAGGCTCGGTTATTCCGAGACCATTTTCCATAATTCTTAATCGTTTTCGCTAAAAATTAAGCACGCTTGGTGTTCTTCTTAAAGCTTTTGATCAAGAGGGCGGCGAGAATGCAGTACATTTAGACTCCTTTATTTTTGACGCGGCCAATATTAAAAAACTTTTACTAACGCGTCAAGGGATTTTAATATATATTTCGGTAACTTTTTGGACATTTCGTCCACGCGGACATAAAGACAATCTCTAGACATTCTAAACTTTATCATATCCATATTTTTTTATTTTGCCAAAGCTATGTTTTCGCTGAAAAAAATTTTATTGCTAACAAGCTTTTTATTTGAACTCATATTTGCAGAAGACAACGAAAACCTCTACGATTTTAATTACCGCATACAAAAAACAGAAATAGATTCTACAGAAATCTATGAACGCATGATTTTCCAAGAACAGAGCAAAGCTTCCGCAACAACAGGTCAAATTCTACTCGGTTTCGGGATTCCCTTAACTATCGGAGGGGGCATCGCCATCTACAAGTCCGCAACATTTGATGACAACGAACAATTCAACACCGCAGTATTCGGAATTCCACTCGCAATCATAGGCGTGCCAATGATTATTTACGGAATTTACGATATCGCAAAATCAAAAAGTCACAATCGAAAGCAAGAAGAATTAAAGAAACAGTATTTTTATTATAAATACAAAAAACAAGCAACACAATTCTTCATAGCGCCATTCATCGGACTCCACGCTCAAGCCGGTATCAACTTGTTCGCAAAGTTTTAAAAATCATAGCCCAAACGGAAATGGAATAGCAACTTCTGCTCTATCACACAAAAAAAGCAAAGCCACGGAGAGTTTCCGTGGCATCGTGTTCATTTTTGGAGAGAGAAAGTTTTTAGTGTTTATGCGTTCTTGATGTGCTTTCTGAAGCTTTTAATCAAGAGGGCAGCGAGAATGCAGTACATATTTTTTTGACTCCTTGTTTTGACGCGGCCAATGATAACAAAATTTTACTAACGTTTCAAGGGTAAAAAATATAGATTTCGCTGAAATTTTTCAAAAAAATATATGAGCACGCTCATTCTTGCTGCCCTCGCCTTGTATGTCATTCCGGCCACCGTGCCGGAATCAGCATCTCTTTTTAAATAGAAAAAGCCCTTTTAGGGCCATCTCGCTCGCTGAAATTTGGTAAATTATGGGCTATGAAACGATTTTTGCTTTTATGTCTCGGTTTAACAGCTCTTTTAAACGCAAAGCCCTCTTTACAAGTCGATAAAGACCGCATCGAAGCCGGTCAGACCTTCAATTTGCAACTCATTGTTCCGCTGCAGGAAATGCCTGAAAACAGGGGTGCGCTCCGCCTCGAAACCCGCAATAACTTCAAATTTCTCGGCCTCGATAGCGCCGATCAAGTGATGCGTCCAGACATGGACGATATTTTCAACTCGTTTTTCGGCGGTGGCGGCAGAGCGTACAAAGCTCGCGTCTATTCGTTCAAGCTCAAAGCCCCGAAAAAGACCGGTTCGCAAGATGCCGGTTCGCTCACATGGATGATTGGCGGTGAAGTCAACACCATCAGCAGCAAAATCCAAATCAACGTACAGCGTTCTTATAATGACGACGCCCTCGCCGTAAGCCTCACACCGAGCAAACGAACCGTTTACGAGGGAGAACAGTTCTACATAACGCTAAGCCTCCATTTATACGAGCATTTTCAAAACGGTCCAGAAGCAATCGACTTAAGCACGGGCAACGATTTCATTGTTCTTCGCAATGATAACACAAAAATCAATTATGAACGCGTGGAAGGTTCCAACGAAGCCAAAGGCTCCACGAGATTTGCATGGCTAAGCCCGACCAAGAGCGGAGACTTGCAAATTCCGCCGTTCAAGTTCAAATACACCAAGCTCGGCGAACCCAAAGTCGTCGAAGAAAAGAAACAGATGGGAGGCATGTCGTTCTCCAGCAGGAGCGTCAAGCAGGAATCCATCGAAACGGAAACCTCCACAGCTCCACTGAATATCACCGTCCTCCCGCTCCCGACTGAAGGCAAGCCCGCCGACTTTTCGGGCATGGTCGGTTCTTACAGCTTTAGCGCGAACTTCGACCGCACAAACCTCAAGGTCGGCGAAGCATTGACTCTTGCCATAAGCATCAAGGGCGACGGCACTCCGGGTACAATCACCGACCCGAAACTCCCCGACTTTAGCGAATTCCGCTCGGTGCCGCCAGAAAACAGCATCGACAAGAAGGTCAAGGGCAACAAGGTCATCACCTCAAAAAACATAAAAGTATTCCTCTACCCGAAGAAAAAAGGAACCTTCGAAATCCCGGCCATTACGTATTCGTGGTTCAACCCCGCCAAAAAGAAATACGAAACCGCTTCCGCAGGCCCGTGGACCATCGAAGTCGAAAAAGGCGACGCCCCGGCTGAACCGGTTTACCAGCCCTCAACACCCGCAGGCACATCTACTCCGGCAGTCCAAAAGCAAGAAATTGAATTCCTCGGCAGCGACATCCGCTTTATCCACCCGGTTACAGACAAATCCGAGACCGCAGCACCGCACAGAAGCGTTCTGTTCTGGATTTTGTTCATCGCCGCCATTCCTTTCTACTTGATTGTAAACTTCGCCATCACGAGAAAACGCAAGCGCGACAGCAACACAGCACTTGTCCGTAAAGACAAGGCAAACAAGTTGCTCAAGGAAAAATTCGCCAAAGCCCGCGAAGCCCTCAAGAGTGGAGACGGCAAGGCATTCTACGCTGCACTCGAAAACGGACTCATCGACTACCTCAGCAATTTGACGAACGTTGAATTCAAGGGCATGACCCGCCCGCAAATGAAGCAGGAACTTGAAAAACGCGGCGTCAACAGTGGAACCATCAACGACATTGACAGCTGGCTCGAAAAGTGCGCATTTGTACGATTCGCTCCGGTCACCGCATCGACCGAAGAACAGTCCCAAATGCTTGCGGATGTCGAAAAACTTTGCGAGGCTCTGAAGCTATAAGGGAATTTCGCTATGGATCTTATCACTCCCTGCGGTCGTTCCAGGATGACAAGGTGTGATAGAACAAAGAAATTTATAGGATGATTTTATGAAACTGAATAGAATTTTTTTGACAATCGCAGCGGCACTTTTGCTTATGGCAACAGCCAGTGTTGCCGCCGAAAAATGCGCAGGCATCGAAGCCGGAACTAAAGCGTATAACGAAAACGATTTTGAACGCGCCATTGACGAATGGAAAACATGCGTCGATGAAGGTTTTGTCAACGCAGACCTATATTACAACTTGGGGAATGCCTACTACCGCAGCGGCAAGCTCGGCTTTGCCATTTTCTACTACAAGTCCGCACTCCGTTTGCGCCCAGGCGATGACGATATCCAGCATAACTTAAATTATGCCCAAACTAAGACCCGCGACAAGGAAGAAGACGGAGAAGAAAATCCCATTTTGCAAGGACTCATGAATTTGCATCATGCGATTTCGCTCAAGAGCCAGATGAACATCGCACTCGTTCTCTTCTGGGCCATCGCACTTGTGATCACCGCCCGCCGATTCGTGAAAGGCGACCGAGGCAAGAACATCTGCACGGGAGCCGTATTTGCATTAAGCGTTATTCTCTGCACCATCGGAGCAAGTGCGGTCTATAAGATGATCGTCCTCGAAACAGACATCACCGGAGTCGTTACCGCCGCCAATGCCGACGTGACCAGTGCCCCGAGCGACAAGTCACAGACGCTCAACACGCTCAGCGAAGGCACAAGCTTCGAAGTCATTGGCGAACAAGGTAACTTTGCAGAGATCCGCCTCGGTGAAAAAATCCGCGGCTTCGTGAAACTCAGCGAAGTGGCGATAGTGAAATAGACGAAAGACGAAAGACGAAAGAATTCTCAAAACTCATTACTCAATGCTCAAAGATCAATGCACATTGCTCAATGCTCATTGCTGATCGGCTTTTCCCACGGGTAATTTGCTTGTAGCGAATCCCTGGGGCCTATGGGGACGACTACATCACTTGGGAAATAGCCTCGGCAATCGCCAACTGTAGCCCCCCAAGAAGCCAACGAAAGAGTGCTAAGAACAGAAAAAGCGAAAATATCATTTGTCGGTGCAACAGATGACGGTCCAGAAGCACCTTCATAAGAATAACATTGCCTATAAACGACCATGCCTGCATAAACAACATTGTTTCGGCGAGCTTCTAGATACATGGCATCACCTGAAGTATAGACCTCGCAACTATCACTTCGAGAACAAGCTAAAGAACCGTTCTTATAAATAGCATAATCGCTCCTGCCATCAGAGACACGGACATTCATGCCCATGCATCCCACAAGCAGCAAAAGTAAAGCAAATAAAACTAGAATTCGATTCATACCGTCCAATTTTTTATCATCACTTTATTTTACGCGAGACACAGCTTACAATTGGAATAAAATCGTCAGGCGTATAGGCGATATGTCCATAAGACCATACAACTTTATCGTTCTTTTTCAACTTTTCAAAAATAACGGCAACACCTACTTCTTCTCGTAGTAACTTTATTTGCAACAGGTAATCGCAATCTTCCTTATTAGAGACGACGGCATAGCCATCTATAGCCGCATATTCCTTGACCAAAGAAGTTATCCTTTCGGCATAATCTTCATGAACGCCCTGCAATTGAACAGGCAGAATAAAGTATTCTGTTTTCGCCCACAAAGCCGATGCGAGCAAGAAAACTACCAATAAACTGCGGAACATTTTCATTTTAAAGTAATATACAAATTATGGTGAAGGGAATTAAGGAGAAGCCCGAAGTCGTCATGGACTTCGTTGTTCAAAGTCAGCTCCAGGATGACAACGAATATTCTGCTTCTAGATTCTCGCCTTCGCGAGAATGACATGCAAGGTTAGACAGCACGAACGCTTGCGTTCGTATTGGATAACCGCAGCAGTCCAGCCTCGAAGATGCATGACAGGAACGAGCGAGGATGACGTTCCGGAACAACTTCCTACCGTCTACTGTCTACTACCACAAACAGCTACACAATTTGTCCGCCGCCGAGGACCATGTCGCCCTCGTAAAAGACGGCACACTGGCCGGGTGTCACGGCAAAGAGCGGTTCGTCAAAGACGGCAATCGCTTTATTCGTATCGACGATAGTCACTTCGCAGGCGACCGGACGCTGGCGGTAACGCACCATGCCTTCGGCACGGAACGTTTCACCGATTGCACGTAATCCGCCGTGCCATTCGCAGTTCATCATTTCCACGCGGTCAAAGCAAACCGACGACTTGTCGCCGGTTACGAGAATGTCGCCCGTTTCCGGGTCCACGTGCTTCACGAACGCAGGTACGCCAATCGCGACACCGAGGCCTTTGCGTTGCCCGACCGTGTACTTATGGAATCCATCGTGCGTGTTCCAAACTTTGCCCTTTTCATCCACGAAGCGGCCCGGACGAGTCATCTCGCCAAAGCGTTCCTTGAGGAACTCCGTATAATTCTTGCCGTAGATGTCAAAGCAAATGTCCTGACTGTCTCCCGCCTTGGCGTTCACAAAGCCGTTCTGCTCCGCGATTTCGCGCACTTCGCTTTTAACGAATGTTCCGAGCGGCGTGAGCACATGATTGCGGCGTTCGTCAGGAACCCAAAACAGAAAATAGCTCTGATCCTTGCCGGGGTCACGGCCACGCAAAAGCCGACGCGTTCCATCGACTTCTTCGATGCGGACGTAATGCCCTGTCGCCAAAAAGTCAGCCCCCAGCGACTTCGCATAATCCATCATCCAGCCGAACTTGATAAAACGGTTGCAATAGCAGCACGGATTCGGAGTTCTCGCATGCGAAAAATCCGCATGGCAACGTTTAAGCACATCACCCGTAAAAGCATCCGCGCAATTCGCCACATGATGCTCGATTCCAAGCTTTTCGGCAATTGCCCTCGCCCGTACGACGCTTGTGTCATTTTCAGGGTCAAAAGCACCATCGACATCGGGCAGAACACGCAACGTCACGCCCACGACTTCGTAGCCCTGCTGCTGCAAAAGCAGAGCCGCAACAGACGAATCCACGCCACCGCTCATGCCGACTGCTACTTTTGTTTTAGACATGCATTACTCCGTTTAGTCATTGGTCATTAGAATTTTACGGCAATATAGAAAACAGTTCCTTTCTTAAAAAGCCGACCCCGACACAGTGGCCGGGGTGACATTATAAAAACGATTGCTTCACATCGCTGACCGCTTTGGATCCTATCCCCCGGCTCGGAGGCCGGGGCTAAAGGCAAAAATAGGCTTCGCAGTTTTATATCGGCTCCAGGATGACAAATTGCAGAACTCTATCGTTAAACCTCAAAGCGAAGCGACCTCAAAGTGCAACGCACGACCTCAAACCCCATACACTGCGGCGAAGCCGCCACTAGTCAAAGCGTAGCATCAAAGCGAGTTCGAACTGCAAAATCTGGCGAACGTGAGCCGTTTCGTCATCCAGCTTTTCGTGAATGCGCCTGTACTCGATGTAAGAACTGAGCGAAGCCATCTTGTTGAACTGGTAAGATGCACTCGGACGGATAAACCATTCATGCGTTCTCGAAGGAACCGAGCGATACGTCATTGACAGCTTCGGCTTATAAATCGTCCTTTCGTTTTCAGGAATTCCCGAATCATAAGACCACTGCTTAAAGATTCCATCCGTACCAGATTCCTTGACTCTCATATCATAGCCTTCATCAGGAGTGTATTCCTTGCGAATCGTCTTCTTGTAATCGTATCCGGCGGTAAGCTTCAAGTCAATATCGTTCTTGAGCTTAAAGTACCACTTCCAAAGATGGAATCCCTTGTTGAGCTTGAGCGGATACGTAATCGTGAAGTCGTCACCGACATTAATGCCAAAATCGTTGTAAAGCGCAGTCGGAATCCATGGCGTTTCAAGGAAATAGCTTGTCGTATCGGTACAAGCGCCTTCGGTCTTGTTCGGCCAGCACGGATCCGAAATCACTTCTTCTTTCGGGCGACGGTCCGTCGATTCAATCTTCATGCGCACACTATTTTCAATACGCAAATTATTTTCCGTAAGGAACGTTACACGTAGCAGCGGGTTGAAATTCCAAACATTGGACCAAGAATCTTCTGCACTCTGGAACGGACGTCTCGTCACCGTACGGCTATAATCAAAGCGATGGCTCAAGCTCACGCTACGGAAACTCTTGAGGAACGGCACTTTCTGCGCGATGTTCGGAATTGATATTCCAACACCAAGCTTCGGAAGAAGCGTCGTCGTGTCAATGTACAACGGGTACTCACGAGACTGCGAGAAATCTTCTTTCCACTGGAAATCCGTCGAAACGGCAATATCCCAAATAGGCAAAGTAAAGCCTGTAGAAATCTGCAACGAACGCGAAACCGAATTACGGAACGAGCCTTGATACACAAGCGTATCCACGTGCTTGTTCCTGTACTGGGCAAAGCCGACATAATCATCACGGTCGGTAAGCCCCATATTACCCGTCATGATATTCCAAAGTCCACGGAAACCACGACCATCACCAAGACCCAAACCGTAGAGGTAGTATTGGAACGGAGTCACTTTCTGTTCTTCGTAAAGTTGGGCCAACGTGAAGTTTTCACCGACGGTATTCGTACTGGCGTTCCAGTTGAACTTGATTTCACGCCATTTCAATTTGTCCAGGAAACCTGCAACCGGATTATCTTTACCGAACAAACTTGCAAGTTCGACAATCTTGAAGGTCGGCGTAAATTCGAAGCGGTTCGTCTGCGAAATCGTCCAGTAGTTCTTTGCAATATTGGACTGGTCGTAAAAATCGAAATCATCCGGAATGCTCTTCTGCTGGTTAAAATCAGAGGAGAACTGCATATTGAACGGGATAAACGGAATCAGCTTGGGATTGAAGTTTATCCTAAACTGCTGGTTTCTGGATCGTTCGTTACGGAGAATACCATAAGCACGGCCATATTGACGATGCCCGATGCTATCGACCTTGTAGAACGCAGTCGTATCGTAACGGATTTCGTAAGAGTCCGGATTCTGCATGTCAATCGCTTGCGGTTTTCCGTCTGCACCCGTCTTTGCAAGTGTATCAATCGGAATAATCACGAGACTGTCACGCGAGACATAGACTTTTCTGTCGTAATGGTCATGGTCAAAAATGTAACCGCTCGCAAAGAGACCGCCTTCGGATGTCGTAAAGAAGTTTTCTTTGGTGAATGCTTCACGGTCACCGCCACCAAACATATCACGCTTGATATTCACGGAATAATTCAACGTCAAGAACGAGAAAAGGTTCCAGCGCATGTTCAACTTGTGATTGAGCTCTGCGGTATAAGTCACCACCTTATCGACTTGCGGTTCCACAAAATCAGGATCGCGAGTCTGATTCACATAACGCACGTAGTTAAAGTCAAAGAGCGTCAAGTCAAACGTCTGCGGCCACGGTTCAAATTCAGTCTTCGAAAGATCCTTGAGCCAAGAATATTTGCCAAGAGCTTCAAACGGTTTGAACTTGAACATGCTGAACGTACCGAGTTTGTATTCGAATAACGTATGATACGAATAAGTAGAATCCGCAGAAGTCGTCGAACGACCTTCGGACTGGTGGTAAGAATAGCTCAAAGCCGGACGTTCCAAGAAAGCCTGTGAAAGGATTTCTCCCCACATGGTTTCACTGGCTTTGTAATCCTTGTGGTAGCTAACGCTAAAACTCAAGTCCTGCTCATAAGATTGGTAGCCCTTCGATTCAGCGTTATCCCTCAACTTGTTTTCTTCGTCATCGGATTCCACAGCAAGTGCACCTTGGAACATGTCGCCCGTCAAATCCACAAAGCTACTCTTTCTAAGAATCATATCGTCCGTCGGCTTCATATAAGGACGCTTGGTGGAACTGTGATAACCAAACGACATCGGGATATGATAACCGAGGGAATCGTTCAAGAACTTGTTGAGCGCAATGGAAATGTCCGCCGAAATGTCAAGCTGGGAAGCCGCCTGAGCCGGATCCGGCTTCGGAGAACGTCCAGAATTGGAAAGTGTCGCAAAGTCACCGTCCTGATAACGTACCGCGCCAGAAAGCGAAATGAAGTCTGCAAAATTGACCTGACCGTTCACACGGGCGGCATAGCCCCATTCCGTATCCATATCGGAAAGGCGTAAATCATTTATCCAGAACGTACCTTTAAGATCATCCGGCGACGCAGAGGAATCCGCGATAATCACAAAGCGAATCCAATCGACCTTCGTAATGGAGGGATTACCGACCAAGCGGAGCTGTTCTTCACGTTCACCATCCAGTTTCTTCACAACCGGTTCCAAATAAGGTGGATGACGACCACGCTTCAAATCAGAGAAATCAATAATGTCCATCGCAAAAGCGTTATCGAGCCAGTTCTGTTCATGGCAATCACGTCTGCGATCAGGGCCGCAAGGCGACATATCTAAATCTACCGGACGGAAACTCCATTCATAGTAATCGCTGGAACCATCCAAGGCTCCTTCACCAAACTGCAATGCGAAACGCACCGGGACCTTTACTTTCGTATTCGAAGGTTTGGCCGTGTTTTCGTAATGAATTTCCATCTTTATGGACTTGTAAGACGAGAAGTTTTTCGTATCCGTTTCAAACAAGCGTGTCACGCCCACTTCTTGACCGGGACTCATGTTGTGGTAATCCAAAACAAGCGCCGTTTCCTTAAGCGGGGCATTCGAATCGGCATCGCGTTCCGTAACCGTATTCGGGGACTTGAAATACGTATTTGCATTTTCGCGGTTGTTGATGGTAGAAACCTTGATGTACGTCGTATCACGGGAATCGACAGATTCGGTAATGCGATTTTCAACCCCATTCACTTCGACAATCTGAGAGTTCTCGTTAGATGTCGTGCGATAAAGATCGGCAACAGTCGTTTCTTCCCAAGCGTTACCAAGCACAGATAAACTCACAATCTGTACCTTCGCTTCGGAAACACCCGGTCCTAGACGGCCCAACCACACACGGGTAAACTGGGATTCCGTCAAAATATCCCTGTAGCTGCTCCCCGTCGGAGAAACAATTGTATCGTACTGGTTCAACGGGATACGCCACCTACGCCAGCCATTTTTCAATTCATCAAATTCAGCCTTGTTCGTGCTCGAAAGATCAATGCGATAACGCACAAAGTTAACGTCCGTATCAAGAGAACCGTTCCTATTTATATCTTCGGTATCGTAAGCGCGTTCGCCCAAGTTGCCTTCGGTTCCGTTAATGTTAACAGGAGGGTCACTTTCATCATCCAAGTCCTTAAAGTCATCACGAGCAATATCAGATGTTGCAGCATCGACAGTTGTCGCACTAATAATCTTCGACTGGCATCCTGGAACACGGCAATCCCATTCAATTCTGTATTCTTCTGTTCCCGTTCTGCCATCAAGACCACGGTCATGCCTTGCCGTCGTCATACCGATATCATTTTCACCATCGTATTCGCCGTTCGGAGCTTCACCGCTAATCGAGAGGTCCTCGCTGATAAGACCCAAGTCAATAAAGATGGAACCGGAATTACCGCGAGCAACAACTTCAATGTACTTCATCTCGCTCATGTCTTGATAATACGAGCTATTCGCACGCATGATACCGCCCCAAGAATTGCCCATCAAATTATCGTTCGGGCGTAAAGTCATCTTGAGCACGGTCAAGTGCTGGTTATCGACATCGGAGTTGCCTACGTTATCGTAAATGTACTTGTACAGTTCCGTATTGTTGCTGTGCCAGATAAATTCACCCTGATGCTTGTAATCTTGACTTTCAATATAGGTCAAAATTGTCGAATCTGTACCACCCGGCGGAGAAGCCTGATACCAAGCCTGTCTAGACAAAGGATACACAAGACCCGTTGCCGTCGATTCAAAGTCCTCGACAAGAGCAGTGTTGTTCTTGCTCGTATTCGCATTGTGACGACTACCAGCAAATTCTGCTTCGACACGCCAACTCGATGAAGCATTCGTGTTAATGCCTGGAATCGCGTTCACCAAGTCCGTGAGAGCCTTTACGGTATCTTGCAAGCGAACGTTAAATCCCCAAAGGAAGCTGGAATACGGTTCGTTGCCAAGCGTCGGGACTTCGGCGGTGGTACTCTGGCTTCTGTAAAGAGCAGTAATACCAAAAACGGAACCAGCGCCAAAACCGTACAAATCCAAAGGCAATTCCGCACGTGCACCCAAAAGCAATTTGTTATCTATTTCGAACATCGGCTCGCATTCAAACTTGACCTTGATTTCTTTGTTCGGATCAAGAGCGCGTTCACTCAAAAGCTCAATCTGCCCAAGTTCGTAGTTGACTTCGTAATCAGTTCCACGAATAAGCGTCGTAGAACCGGCAGTCACTTTTTCGGAACCCGGCGAAATATCCATGCAGCTACCGCTATTGACGGAGTAGCTCGAATTCGGGTCACGCACGCTAATCATGGAATTACGGCGTTTGCCCACGGATTCAAAGTAATACAAGCTCGTAAAGCGGTTCAGATTATAGACAGGCAACGTATAAAGTTGCGCCATCGCAGCACTCGAATCCAAGTTGCGCAACGGTTCCAAGCAGTTGGCACGTGCACGTTCAGCAGCATTCGGACCTGAATATTGACTTAGAGGCTTACAGGGCAACCACATTTCACCTGTATAGCTACCCGAAGCGTCCTTCGTAAAGATGGTAGCATCGCTTACCAACGGAGTTCCCGTCGTTGTATCGGCAAGGCCAAGCGTTTTCAAATAACTTCCCGAAATACCGGACTTGTTCTTCATGCGAAGCACAAAGTTGTTTGCACTAGCATCCGAAATGCCAATGGAATACACATTGCGCAACATCAACTTATCAATATCCGTAAGTTCTGAAAGGGTCGCATCCCATTGAATAAGAACAGCTTCGTCCCCATCACGTAGAGTCGTCTTCTGGCGATTGGTGCCATCGCCACTCCAGCTAGCGGCAATAAGCGTACTGCGAGTGACACCATTAATCTTCACGATACCTGTTCTGGAATCATACGAGAAGTCGGCCGATGGAATTTCCACCATGCGATCAACAGTCTTTTCAATAGGAATCCCTTGCGGAGGTTGATACACAACCTTCACATTCTTGATGACGTCGGCAGACGTGTTCAACGCACTTCTCTTGTACAACTTCAAACCCGTAGCCGAATAATTCGACGTAGAACGGCCAGCAATACCGGCATTGATGTAGGCGTTCCTCGCCTCGTGGTTCAAGAAGTAATAACGGTATGCCAAGAACTGTTTATCCGTCACTTGGAATTCCGTCGTCGATTCGTTCGCCTTGATGGAATATTCTTCCTGCTCACCGCCATCCTGGGATGCAATCGTTGTAAGCTTCCAGTCGCCCAACTTCCATTCGGCCTTGAGACCGAACAAGCCCTGGTGGTTTTCGGAATAACCAGTGAATTCCGTACCCGCAAGCGACAAATTGGTAGTACCCGCTTCGACTCTCTGCAAGATGTAATCTTCGAATTCGCCCTTGAACGATTCTTCATACACAACGCGGATTTCGTTCTGCGAGCCAAGGCCTTCATCGACATTCTTGATTTCGACCGTGATATAAGGTCCAATCTTACCTTCGACCATGAAGCTCGGGTTGTAGTCCAACGACGGAGACGGCCAAAGACTTGTCTTAGTACTTCCCTCGGCATCATCCTTTTCACCATAACCCTTGAGGCGGATATCCATCGAGCCCTTGAGCATGAGCTTCGGCTTGTTAAAACCAAAATCCTTCATCCACGCAGGCATGTTCACCGGAATCGTAATGTCGAACACGGAACCCGTTTCTGGCGCTTCGTAGCCACCATCATTTTGCCCGATGAGACCATTGAGCCAAAGACGCTTGCGCCCCACATCATACATGTCCGAAACGTAATCCGCAAGTTCCGGATAATGCGAAGTCCAAAGGACTGTAGTATCGGTACGGTTCGTCGTATTCACGCGTTTTTCGGACACGTCAATTTCACGGGTAGCCACATCAATGTCATGAGTAAAGAGCTGGCCCTTGGACGTATTCATGAGTCCCGGACGCATACCAATACCACCAAGCGGCAAGAGCCCATCTAACGGGGACGTGGATTTCGGCACGGGGAAATACTTGATGGCCGGGGCCCATTCGTCCGAACTGACTACGGACGCATCGCCAGTCGCATCCGTCGCAGAAGCGACTTCTACAGGCACACGTTCCGACGACATCGGGGCCGCCGAAGACGACAAACGGGCAGAAGACGAAGACTTCGCCAACATTTGAGCCGAAGACAAACTCACCGAAGAAGCAGGCTGCGTTGCAGACGAAACTGCCACAAACGGTTCTGTTGACGATAGCGGAGCTGGAGGCACATTCGCTGACGATGCAGCGACATTCGCCGAAGACTGCACAGCGCTTGATGTAGCGACCGCAGACGACGGAGTTACCGGAACCGCAGACGAACGCGGAACTTCAACAGCCGAAGAAGGCTTCACAGGAGCAGAAGCCGACGATTTCGCCGCCGAAGACGGCGGTGCAGCAGAAGACACAGCCGGAGCCGTGGCCGCAGACGATACCGCAGTCGAAGCAGAACTTACCGGCGGAACATCCTGAAATAGTTCATCGTCAAAAAGAGATTCATACGAGCTAAGCGTCCCGTCTTGAGACCAGACGGAACCCACAGCGACAAAGCTGCAAGCAGCAAAACCCCAAAGGGCGGATGTAAAAAACTTTCTAAAACGCAACGGTTACAAAATACAAAAACATGACATTCTAAATTAGCACCGATAACATAGAAAAAAAGAAACACACCCGTTTTCGCGGGTGTGCTATAAAGTCAAATTCTAGACCTGTTAAAGGATAAATTAGAGGAATACCTCGATGCCGCCGCGGCACTTTTCCCAAGCCGGATTCTTCTTGCACAGAAGGTCCATCATCTTGTCGTAAGTAGCGGTGTTCGAGAAGCCCTTCCACAAGCGACGTTCCACAGATTCGCCACTGTCCTTGTCGATAGTGGTGATGGTGTCGTAGTAGTTGGAGTTATCCTTGAATTCAGAAATCAAGATGTTCTTCAAGTCGTCCGTGTAAATGCGGGAAGCGTACTTGAGGATGGAATCGTTGAAGTTGAGTTCGTTTTCGACGAGCCATTCAAAGTCCTGGATCGGGTTGCCGTAGATGAGCCAATGACGGAGAGCGAGAGCCACCACGAGGTCCTTCACGGCACTGCGGAAGATGAATTTATCTTCAAGGCGGCCGTTCCACGTGATGCGGGTCAACGGGTTATCGTCGTTCGCTTCGATGGAGACGCCCTTACCCGGAGTGACCTTGCGGATCTTGATCGGGAGGCGGCTGAGGAGCTGCCATGCCTTCGTGAAGGCGATGGTCTTACGGACGAATTCCTTTTCCTTTTCGGGAGCGACACGCACAAACGCACCGAAGCAGCGCTGGTAGAGCGTTTCCTTGTCGAAGATGCAATCGCTGGAGCGGCATTCGCTGAGCTTGCCATCCATCATGAACAAGGTCTTTGCAAGTTCCGGACGCATACGCACTTCGAGCTTGCGGGTACGGGCCTTGAGGCGGACACCGTCCTTATAAACGTAGGTAAAGCCTTCTTCCTGATAGCGCTGCCAAATGAAGAACTGCAAGTCGTCCGCTGCACGCAGATGGTAGCTGAACACCGGGTTCTGGCGGTTGTTCGCCATCGTCACCTGGTTGAGGAAGTTGTCGGCGCCCTGGTACGGCACCACGACTTTGACGAGCACCTGCGGATTCACAGGCTTCTTGCTCTTCTTGGCGTACTGTTCATACGTGAAGAGGGACTGGGCACCGTTGATGATCTTCGGGCGTTCGATGAAGAGCACCTTCTTGCCATCGCGGTCCTTGAGTCGCAGATCGTCGCCCGTGAGCGTCATACCGTTGTGGAGGAACGGGAAGTCATCGACGTTCACGTTCTTGTCGTCATTGCGTTCCATCGTCTGGAAGGCATCAATAAGAGCAGCATTCGTGTGGGTGAGGTTGCCCAAGTAAGTACGGATGTTGGAGCTTACAATCGCCATGTTGTGCTTGGTCTTGAGGCGCTTGCCCAAAGCAACATGGTAGTCAAAAATCGTGCGGATCGGGCAGAAGCCGAGGAAAAGCTCGCCGTGATCGGAAGTGAGGTGGAGCGGTTCGGAGTCCATCTCGATTTCAAGTTTGTCATCTGCGCTGCGGAAGTCACGAGTGAGGTCGTCGTGTTCAGCAATAATTTCGAGCTTCGCCTTTACGTCGGTCTTCCAAAGCATGAGCTTGCGACGCATATCCTTGAGCGTACGTTCGAGTTCGGAGTCGGTAATGTCGCGGCTAGCGCGAGTACGCAGCACCGTGATTTCGAGCGTTTCCATGTACGGACGGCTTGCCGGAGCATTTTCGTCTTCTTCGGTTTCTTCGTCAGAAATCTTGTTGACGGCCCACGGGTCAGCTTCTTCACGCAGGGAGAGGAAGAACGGATTCGTCGGATCGCTAGTGCGGAACACGGCTATCTGGAGTTGCTTCAGGTCGGCGTTCAAGTGCGCAACAACTTTTTCGAGCGGAGTATCTTCATCCAAGAAAATGAAGAATTCCATGAAGCCCTGTGAATACTGGAAGCCGTGGAAGCATCCATTTTCATCTAGGTTCAGATGCCGGAGTGCCTTGATTCTATCGTTTGGGTCGTTAGGGTTCAAGCTCAAGAGGCTAGCGACAAATGCTAAGCGGCGTTCCTGCGATTTTGTTAGTTCCATTTTTTCCTCAATAATTACACTGCAAACCCAATATACAATACTATTATATATTGGAGTATTCTCGTAATTTGCACCCTAAAAATAGTTTCAAATTGCAATAAATGCGTGCAAAAAATCATAAAACTTACATTTTTTTGCGTAAAATGCACTTTTTTAGTGAACAAACGTATAGAAAAATTAAAAAATTGGAAAACGACAAGCGGAAAATAAAAGAAAAATTTCTTTTACAATCCCATGTGGCGGCCCTCGCGGGAGTCCTTGCAGGCGATTTCACGCTTTAACGCGTCCAGGATTTTCTCGGCAGAAAGTTCCGACTTGTCGAAGAACCGGAGCGTCCCATAGACGGCATTGAAATCGCCGGGAGCAAGCTGACGCAATTCGCGGACGGCAGCAGGGCATGCAAATTCAGGGAAGAAAGCATTCCACATAGCCTCGGCTCCGTCGGGCTGCAAATAGCCGAACTTGACCTTCATCGCAAAGCGGCGGCGCGATGCAGAATCCAGATTGTCGTTGAAGTTTGTCGCAGCAATGAAGATACCCTTGAAGTTTTCCATCTGCGTCAAAAGCTCGTTCACCTGCGTCACTTCCCAATTGTGGCTAGCCCCGGCACGATCTTGAATCATGCTGTCGGCCTCGTCCAAGAAGAGTATCGCCTTCTTTTCTTCGGCCTCGCGGAACATCTTGCGGATATTCTGTTCCGTTTCGCCGACAAAGCAATTCAAAAGGTCGCTCGCCTTGCGGATCATCAACTTGCGGTTCAAATCACGAGCGATAAACTTTGCAAGTTCCGTCTTGCCCGTTCCCGGAGGCCCGTAAAACAGAACATTGAGCGAATCGGGCTTGTCGGCAGGTTGCATCTTTTTCCACTTTTCATCAAAAGATTTCATCACATGTTGCACATAGCTCATTTCGCAATCGAGGTTCAGCACGTCCAACACATAACTCGGCGCATGAGATTCCTTGTCGCGAGAGGCATATTCCATCGACAGCCCCATAAGCTTAGCCTGTGCATCGGCCATTTCTCGCACGATTTCTGCCGAATCAATTTTGCAGCCGCTCTTCTTGAGCATCTTCGCCCCGGCAATCGCCTGCGTTATCCCGCCCGCCGTAATCGGATAAGTATCCGCCAAGTTCTGCACAGTTTCGGGCGAAAGTAACTTAGCGGCATGCTGTTCCTTGATTACAGAACGCCATATATCAATTCGCTTTTCCGATTCCAAACGTTCAAAGTAAAGCGAATAGTCAAAACGCCGCAAAGAACTCGCCTCGATAAAGCCAATGTTATTCGAAATCCAAATGACGGGAACCTTAATCTGTTCCAAGAAAAAGTTGAGCGCGCCCTTTTCGCAGAAATTCAAAATCTGGTCCGCTTCATCGACTAGCAAAATCGCCTTTTGATTCTTGTACTTGTGAGCAGCAAAGAGGATGCTCCCCATTCTTTCGGGAATCGAAGAATGATTGACGGCATCCTTGTGAATACCTTCGGTACAGACCTTCGTCATGACGAGAGGACACTTCAGTTCGTGAGCAATAGCCTTTGCAAGTTCCGTCTTTCCCGTACCCTCCACGCCGTAGAAGAAAACATTCAGCCTAGAGCCCACAGGATTGTTCTTCAACATTTCGAACATCAATTCGACCTTAGGATTACCCTTGCATAGTTCGTGATAAGGAATACATTTTCCTTTGTACGTACGGCAATAGAGACTGTCCAAATCGTTTCCCGAACGCCCGTCCAAGAAATATCCGATCCGACTCGAAATATCGAGATCGTCATCGAGAATGTTCATGCGTTTCAAGACACCGTCATTTGCAATAGCTTTTTCGACATTCAGCTTCGGATAAAACGTCGCGAACACTTTAGACAAATTGCTATTTTCAAATCTGCGGCATCCATTCATACTGCAAATATCGTCACAAATACTCTTGTTCTTGAAAATCCATACGAACGAAACAAGCTCCATTTCAGCTTCGGTCAAGCCAAACGTTTTTTGCAAAAGCTTCAACCGTTTCCAATAAGAATCCTTTGAAACATCCGAATTTTCCTCGATGAGCAAATAAAGTTCCCGCTCAAAACTATCGAAAAACACCTTTTGAGCACTCGCATCAAAGATAGGTTCATCATTAAGACAATTGCGGACAACCCGATTCACATCATCGCTCGCTCCAGAGCTCCTGATAAACTTATTGAAAGACAGCACCGCTTTACGGCGGCGTATGTACAGACACGATTTCCCCTCCAACTCTTCGTCGTAATCATCGTCATCATTATCGTAAGTCATCGCACACGGATAGCCTTCTTCTTTCTGCTTGGTCTGCGTTTTTTTCACCTTTTCATCTTCGAGCCGGTTCTTATACTCAAAATGCTCGGACATGCATTTCAAAACATGCTTCGCGTTCGCTCTCGGGAGTATCCCCAAGCAATCGTCAACCTCGGGCCTCACATTTAAGCAACGCAGCGTGCGAATCCAGTATTCGTAGCCTTTGAGCGTGACAAAGTCAAGCTTTGCCTTTTTTGTAAAGACGTTTTTGTCCAAGTCCTTGAGGACATTTGCAAAATAATGTTCTGCCATGTGAATACTCCTTTTACATTGTCATCCTGGAGCAACGCGATAGTTGGCGAGTCCGCCGAACCATAGAATCCACCAGGAATCTCTTTTTTATTTTCTCAACGTTCAAAAAATAAATATTCACTGCGACAAATATTGACGTGATTAAAAATTGTTTTAAACGAGACTATACGTCAGCCCCAGCACAAGGAGCTATTGCACGTTTTTTCCAAAGAGGGTAAATTCACTATCAGAACACACTCAATTTGGAGTTTTTCCATTTGTAAGGAGAATAAAAGTACTATTCAACAGCAGATTATTTACATTTTATACATTAAACATTGATTTTTAATGTATAAAATGTATATTAAGGGTATGGAAAAAATGAATATTATAGAAAAAATTGCAAACCACGGGTTCTTTTCCTTAAAAACATGTGCGGAACATGGCGTTTCGCGATATGACATAGCATCATTGGAAAAAAAAGGACTAATCCGAAAAATTCGGCACGGCGTTTATGCATTCCCCAATACTATCGATGACGAATTTTTTATTCCGCAGCTAACGAATAAGCTTATTTACTCGCACGACACAGCATTATACCTAACAGGATACAGCGACTTGATCCCCGAACAAAACACAATTATGGTTCCTTATGGAGTTCATTCAAAAGCTCTATGGCAAGAGTTTCGAGTACGTCAAACTCCTATAGAAATTTTTGAACGAGGAGTAGTTCAAATAAGCTCGTATTGCGGCAATCCTATTCGCGTATATTGCATCGAAAGAACCTTATGCGACTTGATTCACAGCAGAACCGAATTTTCCAAAGAACGCTTTATCCCAGCTATTCAAAAATACATTTCCAAAAACCGCGATGTCGGAAAAATTATTGAATATGCCCAAATGCTAAACGTCGAAAAGAAAATTAGACCGTATTTGGAGGCTCTTCTATGAAAACAAAAAACGAAATGCAACTAAAAGCTTTTATAAAAAGTAAGGCCATGGAAATTGGAATATCACCGCAACTCATGTTGCAAAGATACCACATGGAATGTTTTATAGACAGGCTCTCGCGTTCTAATTTCGCATCACAATTTATCATTAAAGGTGGATTTTTGATATCTAATCTTGTTGGATTAAGTTCCCGTTCCACAATGGATATTGATACAACAATAAAACGATTAAAAATGGATGAAGAAACAATTTCACACGCAATTGAAAAGATTTGTTCAATCCCCGCCAATGATGATTTTACATTCGTCTTTGATAAAATTGAGCCAATCCGTGAAGATGATGAATATCACGGATTTCGGGCATACCTATTTGCCAATTACGGCATAATGCGGGGAACACTTACATTGGATATAACCACCGGTGATAGCATTTATCCAGCCGAAATTTCAACTAAATTCACAAGATGTTTCGACAATATTCCTATAGAAATATTGTCTTACCCCATCGAAACAATCCTTGCCGAAAAACTTGAAACTATTATTACACGAAGCGTGCTCAATTCGCGACCCCGTGATTTTTATGATGTGTACATTTTGACGAAAACAGTTCCCTTCGACAAAGCCTCATTAAAACAAGCCCTGCTTGCCACAGCCGAACACCGCCACACACGCGAAATCATCGAAAAAGAATCGCAAAATCGCCTTGCCGTGATAGAATCCAGTGCAGAACTCCAAATGCAATGGAAAAAATACCAGACAAAATTTAAATACGCCAAAGACATTTCATTTGAAGATACAGTTCGAGCCGTACGAGACTTGTTTTCTGCGATAGGGAAAGCGTAATCTAAAGCTCATAAAATGCAACCAATCCTAAAAAAAAATAACACACTCACAGAATCTCCTCACGGATTTTTTCAACGAGTTTGTTTTCAACATCTTTCATCTTTTCAGAAAAAGAATCAAACGAGCAATTAGAATCATAATATGGAATTGGCATACCAATGGCTTTGACGGCACCACCATATCCTAAAGCAACTTTGGGTTCTGACACAGAAACTTCTGTACAATTTATTTTTTTTGATTCTTGTGGAAAAACCAAAAAAGCATTTTGTGCTGGCAACGTATGCAAATACGCCAACATTTGAAACAAATCATCTCGATCAATACTAGCCTTAAATTCTGATTCGACTTCAAAAGCTTCAGAAAATTCAGTTTTATTCAAACGTTTATATTTTGCGTCAATAACAAAGCCTTGCAAACCCGCCGCATTTCCCTTTCTGTAAAAATCAGGATAATACACACCGCCATTTTCAAATATACGAACTCCATTTTCTTTCAATCTGTTATTGGCATGTTTAACACCTAGCTCTGGACACGAATCAAAAACTTTTGCCAAATATTCTTCCCATAAGCTAGCACCATCAAACAAAATTCCACTAATAGGTTCATTCTCGTTTCCATAATTCAAGCGTTTGTGCGTCAAAATAGCAATACAAATTCTCCGTAACGGTTCAAATTGTGTATAGAACGGATGCACAACAGGATGCAAATTTCGAGCAATGACCTTATTCCTTGAAAAACGAGAATATGTAGGAGTCGCCGCAATGATACTGTTCACATTGTCTCGAGTTTCACCATACTCACCTCCATTCAAAATAACATTTCCGAATGGCATAGTACGAATATATTCAATGGCATGCCTTATTAACTGGGTCATATAATTGTCGGAAACATATTCCCTTGTATGGTAGGCAATTTTTCCGTTAAACGGTTCGTTATAACGAATATGATTCGATACACCAATCGGTCCGCGAACATTAGCATCATTGTATTGGCGTGTTACGTACGAGCGGAAAATTCCCTGAGTGCAAGCCGCATTTAAATAATTTGGAAATAAGTAGCAAAGGAAATCGAAAATAGATTCCTTGTCGGAAGTAGTTTCAGGAACATAGGCAACATTGGAAATCTTCTGCAACATATAGTGCAAGAAATAATTCTTGTATTCGTTGTCAAAACGGGACGTAATTTGAACTTGAACATCTTCACCGTCTTCGTTATGCAAACCAAAATAACCCATGACATTGCCTGTTTTGAAGCCAGGATTTCCAGATTCCTTATCCGTCAATGCAAGAATAAACTCTTTATCATCTAAATCTTTTTGAGCAGCAGTTGAAGGAAATACCAAGAATCGAGATTTCTTTGATTCTTTATTCAATTCATTTAATGGAATACGATCTATCAAGTCAAGTGCAGGTTTGATACAGACATAAGAAGAACCACCCTTGACAGCATCGCTCCAAGGAACGGCTTTATATTGGTTATCCTTTAAAGAAATGAACATTCTATTCTATAATTTTTTGATTTTTATTTCTAATGATTTACATCATCGTTGTAAGCATTTTTCAAGATGCCGTTGTCATTTACAGCACTTTCATTACCACTTCCACGCAAATATTCTTTCAAAACGCATTCAATATGGTTATTCCATAAATCATCAAACGCTTGTTTTTCGTTATTGCCATCGTAATAGTAGGCAATCTTTAAGAAATAGGCACCACCAATTTGAAAAGCTTGTCCTAAATTTAATTTCGGGTCTATAATTGCTTTATTGAGATTATTCATTCTATTTTTTATTTTACCAAGAATAGAGGAAACGTCTTTTTTACCATTGTTTCCATCATCCCAATCTTTCCCATTCCCAAACATTTCTTGACTTTGCTCAGCCGTGATTTCCTTAAATGCAAACCTACGACGCATGGCAAAGTCCATACTATCCACACTACGATCAATATCATTCATCGTGCCGATAATATAGACATTTTCGGGAACGAAAAAACCTTTTGCGAACACATCCTCGGACACCAAATTTTGATACTGAGTTTTAATACGTCCTTTTTCGCCCCGATATCCCTGATCTATCGAGAAGAATAACTCTCCAAAAATCTTAGATATTTCGCCACGATTTATTTCATCAATGATGAAAACAAAGTTTCGCTGAACCGGTCGATAATTCTGTTTTTTTTGTTTTTTCCCTTCAGATATTTTTTTTATCCACTGATAAATTTGAAATAAATAGGAGTCGTCATCGCTTGTTTTATGACCTAAAATATTACGAACAGTTTTCACTTCATCTATTAGTTTATCTTTTTCAAGGATTGTCAGTAAATCTTTTTTATATATACTTACACTTTTTCCTTCAACTTCAATTTTGTTGCTTTTCAAGCTTGATTCTAATATATTAAACTTAGTCGGTTTATTTCCATTTTTACGCAGCTTTCTTATCAAGCTAAACTCTATCTTTTTATTTATTGCAATTTTTAAAAATTCATTCAATTTATTTTCATCCCATTTATTTGCCGATATTTTATCATACAAAGCCGACTCGTTATTTTCAATCCCTTCTAGAGCTTTTTTGCAAAACTCTTTAAACACGCCATCTTTTCTTTCGAATCCAATTTGTCCTTCTTGATTTCCAGGTACAGGACGTAATCCCTCCACAAAATCAGTATAATCGTAAGATTGATGAAATTGAACAAATTCCATTTCATCATCATTACATCCCATAGCCTTAGCAATCTCTTTCGCAAGAAAAGTCTTGCCCGTGCCAGGAGCACCATGAAGGATTATATTATGGTTTGCCTTCAACAATTTGGTGTAGGATTCTATCAACAATTTGGTGTAGGATTCTAGATTCTTCATCTGTTTTTCCTCATTTTCTAAAAGTGGCAATAAGCATTGTTTTCCACAAATATATACACTTTTTTATCAAATATGTTTTTTTTCTTACACAAATATTCCAATTTATATTATTTGACAAAAAAAGCCATCTCACCAACTACATGAAAGTACGAAGGAAATCACGGCGAGATTCTTCACTTCGCTCAAGAAGACTCAACCAAATCTAAGACCATTTACCGAAAGGCAACAAATGAGGTTGCACCTTCCAAATCCGGCACTGAATTACATTTTTCGACACCTAACTAAAATTTTTATGATAAAAGCTCCCCAAGTTGGGGAGCAAAAGAGGACGCCTCTGAAGCAAACTCTATTAGTTCTTGAAAAATGATTGGTTACTTATATTCCGCCAATATCATATTCTAGAGTTGTGGCCTGTTCGGTTGTCATTTTATCAGTTTCTTCGACAAGGGCTTTAAACTCGCACATGCCGGGTTTAAGATCGGCTTAAGCAAAATTTTCGAACCATCGCAAACGGCAATCAGTTTATCCCCAATATTAAGGTTCAATGGATTGCGAATGTTTCTCGGTAGAGTTAGAGCTATTTTTTCTCTTGAAACCAATCTCTAGAAATTTTCGAAAAGGAGGCAGCTTCGTCTGCAGTGATTTTTCCTGCATCAATCAATGATTGAGCGAAGTCACAAACTCGTTCGGTAAGCTTGGCTTCCATTTCCTCTTCTTCAACTTCTTCGATAGACTTGTAGCCGTAAACTTCACTGCATTTTTTTGAAATCCATTTTGAACACTTCCTTGTTTTCGCCGTTGAATAATCATTTCTTTTTTATGCGATTTCAGTTTTCAATTTGAGGACTTGTTCTCTTGTATAGTCGAAACTATGCATAATGAGTTCTTCGGTGGCTCCGTTTTTCAGAAGTTTCTTGGCGATTTCTTTAAATTTATCGGCAAGTTCCTCTTCTTCGACTTCGGCGATAGACTTGTAGCCGTAAACTTCGCTGCATTTCTTGAAATCCATTTTAAACTGCTCCTTGTCTTCGCCATTGAACCAATGTTGTAAAAGCGTGCAAGGCGAGTGTTGCAAAAATATGCTTGCATATTTTTATTACCGAGCCGCCGCTGCGGACGCCGTAGGCGTCAAATATATAAAAGTTTGAGCGAGAAGGTCTTCCGCCTCTTCCTTTGGCAAAGCTTTGAGTCCTGCGATAGCTGGCTTCAGGTAATTTTTGAGTTTTTACGCGCTGCAAGTCGCAATAGTTCTGCTGTGCGAACGGGATCCTTCAACACAGAACGAACATAAGGATCATGAGCAAATTTATTTGTCATTTTGGTCTCCATTTAAAGTTTAGGAGACCAAAATACATTCAAAAATTTTCCAAAAGTTGAATTATGCAAATTTTGCAAACAACAGTTATCAAAAGTCCTCATTTTGCAACAAATGGTTTGCAACGGTCAATAATTTATTTCGCTTAATTTTATTCAGTCTCAAGCAATATCATATCAAGAAAATGCTTTTAGGCAGTTTCTCGAAAAATTGTGAAATTTCTACTATTTCCGTAAAATCATTCATAGGATCCATACATGAAAACCAACGAAATCATCAAGTAAATTTCTTTTGAAAACTTGCAAAAGTTCGTCATTGCATACGCCAAGCAAGACTCGCAATTCTAAGCTGCTATCAAGGAAAAATTTGCACCGACAACAGATGATTCGTGGCTAGACCGCATCAAGGATCGTTTCGACGACATTCTCTACAAATCCTCTGATGGTGACTACATTCATTACCATTCAACGTTCGGGTTTCAATGTGACATGAACGAACTATTCGAACGTTTAAAGAAAAATAAAAAGTTCGCTTGTTCTGAACGTGCTTTAGAGACGGTTTGTTATTTCACGAATGGTCTTGGCGATTTATCTATTAACGATTCCGATGGAACGATGTCCGTTTTGATGGATCACTTGAAAGACTTATGGAATCGTGTATTGAGAAATGCAAATGAAGATTATGTCCAATTACAACGGCGTCCCGGAATGCATTCAAAAGCTCAAAGCCGACTGGTGCGTTCAATACAAGAAACGCCCCGCCATGATTGACGAGCTGAAAAAGGTGTAAAGAACTTGGACTTTTTGTTTACTCATCTTCAAAATTCTCACACCGCATAAAGCGGCATATTGGTCAACGCATTCTGTTCCTTATAGGGCAACATCGAGTAACGGATTGCCCGGAGTCCGGGAGTGTTCTGTAAGAATGTAGAAAGTGAATTAGAACGTACCGATTCTCCCGACTTGACTTCGATAGGCAAAAGTCGTCCTTCTGATTGAATTAGAAAATCCAACTCCAGCCTAGAATCATCTGTCGAATGGTAATAAATGGGGTCGATTTGTTCGTTCTTCATTTGTTGCAAAATATACTGTTCCGCAAGTCCCCCATTAAATTCAGCACTCAGGTCGCTCTTGATTAAAATATGCGAAGGATCGGTGTCAGCCATAGCCCCCAATAGCCCAACGTCCAAAGCGTAGAGTTTGAAAATATTCAATTCTTCGTATATGCTTAACGGCAACGCAGGCTTTGTAACCCGCGACACCTTGTACAGCAAGCCCGAATCAACCAGCCATTGAATAGCCACCTCGTATTGTGTCGCACGAGCACCCTTGCGAAGAGCCCCATAAATAAACTTCTTGTTTTCTTTGAACAACTGCGAGGGAACGCTTTTCCAAACAAGTTTTATTTTTTCAACCTGTTCTTTCGGAGCGTGCTTCGAAAAGTCCTGTTCATATCCACGTAAAATGCTTTTCTGAATTTGGCGAACACCTTGCAAAGCCCCCGTTTCAACATACAGCTTGACAGCTTCGGGCATTCCCCCCACATAGTAGTATTGCCTGAGCAAATCGACAAATTTTTCGTGCAACGGAGCTATGCTATTGAAATCTCTTTTTTCTAGCAAATCGGCAGAATATTGTTCACCGAGAGCTTCAAGAAACTCCCTAAAATTCATCGGGAATATGTCTAGTTCATCCACTTTACCGACTGGGAACGAGACACCCTGATGAAGCGAAATTCCTAGCAAAGATCCTGCTACGGCGATGTGGTATTCGGGAGCCTGTTCATAAAAATACTTCAGAGCTTCAATCGCTTCAGGAAGATCCTGAACCTCATCCAGTATAATCAGTGTGTCGCTAGGAGTGATGTCAACTTTGCTTAAAGCTCTCAAATCGCGCAAGATTCGATTTATGTCAAAGTCATGAGAAAACACCTGTTTTGCCAACTCGTTTTTTCTACAGACGATGTAGGCTTCCTTTTTGTACGCTGTTTTAGCAAATTCCCGCAAAAGCCACGTCTTTCCGACTTGGCGAGCCCCATTTAGTATCAACGGCTTACGATTTTCGCTTTCTTTCCATTTAAGCAGATTTTCTAAGGCTTTTCGCTTCATATTACATTTTTCCGCACATATTTTCAACGATAATATACATTTTTCAGCACATAAAAGCACCATCCATCAACATTTTTCCACACATAAAATTGGCTCTTGGCTACATTTTTCGACACACAAGACATGTTGCGTAGCAGCACTTCGGCATTTTTGAGCGATGAAAAATTTAATCACGTCTTTATTTGTCGCAGTAATTATTTATTTTTAAGGAAGTATAAATTTAACGATAAAGAAGATTGAACAACTCAAACCAGAATTTTAGAAATGGAACGACTCACCCAATTTAATGACGCTATCTGTACGGGAATCATATCAGGTTCCGGCAAACGCCACGACTACGCCATGGTCATTGCAAGTGATTCAAAATACATCAACTTGTTATTAGAAGTTAGCGTTAACTACGGAATTATAGTAGCATCTCCGACAGAGACCGACCTAATCGCAGATGAAGTTGACTTCATTAATCGAGAATGCCGACCGCGATTGGGACGCGACAGTGCACCCCCTAAAATTTTTCTACTGGGTATTTTAAAGAAGGCATCGACAGGCTGCATTTACGGTTCCAAGATTCCTCAAATTACGAGAATGCTTTTAGTAAGCCCTACGATAAAAAGCAATTTATCTAAAATCCGTCATGCAATCGAAACGTTCAATGGCGAAAAAATGACATTCATTTTTGGAGATGACGAACAATCCATAAAACAAGCTTCGCTGATAAAGCCCTACGAACGCGAAAATGTTGAAGTCTTGATTTTGCCTAAGCTAGGCCGTTATTTATCAAATTACGATTCCGGCTTAATGCCGCTCATAAAAAACCATTTGCTAAAGCAGATTTCTAAGCTCCCAGAATCAGAAAGGGTAAAGCCCTTTGAATGGAGAACCAAACAGCAAATCGCAAAGGAAAAAGATGAAGCAATAATTCACATGAACAATCGCAAAAAGAAGCAGAACGATAAATTCATCTGGTCTCCAGAAAATGTCGCAAAAATCATTCGCCTTAATGAATGGTTGTGGGCTCTGATGCAAGAAGCCGACCGCCGCGGCAAAGCGATTTACAAAGACATACAAAAGCTCATCAACGAAGGCAAAAGCTACTATAGCAAAGATTTCTATGTCGAAGTCGCGATTCTGTACAAAGGAGAATTAGCCGAAGGAGCCGACAAATCCACCTTGAAAGAATCTGTCGAATCATGCACTTGCAAAAATGGTTTTGACTTAAAGCTCCACGACAAAGAATGCGAACAATTCAACAAAGTCTACAAATTAGTCCACCCCGAACTCAAGGGGCATTACATCTGTTACATGATGCAGCTGTATTTCCGCGAAGGGCTCTACTCCCTGCAAGACGCCGTCACCATGGATCCCAACGGATTCTACATCAGCACAACTATACACAATTAGTTTATCTATCAACAGAAGCTTAAAATTATGAATCTAAAACAAGTCAAAATTTACGAATATAAAAGTGAACAAAAATCCGCAAAACGTAAAATCGATGCAAAGTGGCGAATGTATGAACGCCAGAAAAAGCAGAATGAAGAATTCATTTGGTCACCGGGAAACATCACGAAAATCATTCGCCTTAATAACAGGCTGTGGACTCTGATGCAAGAAGCCGACCGTATTGGAAAATCAATCTACAACGATATTCAAAAATTGATCGACGAAGGCAAAAACTATTACGACAAGGACTTTAATGTGGAAGTTAGCATTCACTACGATGTCGAAATGATGGAAGATCACGATGACGATATCGCCTTATATGATTCCGTAAAGTCATGGACAGGACAAAACGGGTTCGACCTAATGAACGACATTCACAACGGAAAACCGCTCAACTGGAACATCAACGAATTCAACCGTCCCGAGCTCGACGGCCATTACATCTGCTACATGATGCATTGGTATTTCCATGAAGGACTCTACTCCCTGCAAGACGCCGTCACCATGGATCCAGAGAAATTTTATATCTATACCACGATTTATAACTAGTTCGTGTTTACAGCCTTTCTTCGCGGCTCCATACGCAAGCGTTCTTTTTTGCAAAGAAATGCCGCTAATTGCGTGAGCATCCCTCAAAATATATATTGCATAAAGGAGGTTGTATTATGAGAACGCCGAGTAAAGAATTTATGAAACATCTGGAAAATAGTGCAGCATACCAGTACATACTTCATACGAAAAAACCAGACTTTTCCGAATTGGATAAGATTTGTGAAGACTTTGAGAAAGATATTCTCGAAGCCCAGGAAATTGATCGCCAAAAAATAGCGGAGGCTCTTCACAAAGAGCGAGATTTTCACGTTTGAATCACCGCATCCATCGCTTGAACCATCTTCGTAATGTCAGCTTCATGCATCAGGCGGTAATCAGAGAGAATCCGCTCTAAAGGATACTTTCCAAGAATTTCAGCAAACTTTTTCCCGGAATACCACTGATAATAGGCAAGAACGTGACCGCTCCAGTATTCCGCTTGTGGGTAGAACGGTTCATCAATAGATTCTAGCAATTTCTTTTCCAAGTGCGGAAAAACGAGAATCGCCAATTCATAGCCAGACTTTCCACACAAATAATTCGGATTGGCGTATTCAATTTGCGTCGGAATTTCCGAAGCGAGAAAAGCCTTCTGCACTTCATCAACAGACAAGTTCAAATTATAAAGCGTCGCCTGAAAAAAGAAACCGAGATTTTTCTGTGCATCGCTCAAATACATTTCGCTATAAGCGTATTTCATTGAGCAACCTCGGATTTCGGACAATGTCAATTAAATACACGCCATCGCTTGGGCGAACTTTCCGCAAACCGTCCAAGTAATTTCTTCGGGCATCATCATCGCGTTTGTGATACTTGACGTAGTATTCTTCCTTACTAGCTTTTTCAGCGCCCTTGAACAGCAATTGTGCAAACGCCTTTTTGGACTTAAGAACTACCTGCAAACCTAAGCTACCTAGCTTCATGGAACTCGCAAGATTTTGAATAGGGATAACATTTTCCAAAAAATCACTTGCAAACGAAAAATACGAATCATTTGCACGATAGCCTTTAATGACATCGTAATCCAAGTAAGGCACCTGAAATTTTTCTGTCAAGAATTCCAAGTTCGTTCTACCTAGTGGCGACTTTGGCGAGAACACTCGATTCTGCATCAAAATCGTAAGCCAATGGAGAATGCTGAAATTTTCCGCAGAGAGGTCAAGAATCTTCAATCTCGACAAGTCCAATTCATAAGCGTTCGCAAAACCATCCGAATTCTTTTGGCAAGCCCATTCCTTTGCAAGCTCCAACGATTCAGTGCAATAAAAACCACTCCCGTAGTCGTTACGCGGGTTTCCCTTTCCCCAAACGGGGCTATCGATTCGCATTTCTGAGCCGTGGTAAATCAGCATGCACGAAAACTACATTATTTTGAAGAGTGCGTCAATCAACACTGCTTTTCCAAAAACTTTTCTTCAATTACGTCTTTATTTGTCGCAGTAATTATTTATTTTTAATGAATAATTACTTTTCACAAAAAAACGAGGCTACAGCCATGACAATGGACGAATTTCAAAAATACAGGGAAATCAAGGATTTAGTCGAATCTTCGTATCCGGACAAAACGGAGTGCAAGAATATTTGGGCATCGGTCCGGCATTTGTTGCTTTACTTCAGCGAGTACGAATTCAGGAAGAATCAGTTAGAAGTGTTCAGCCAAATTCTCGAAACGGGGAAACCGCTGTGCCATCTGGATTTTTACAGGGGTTATGAAGATGACGATCCGATTTTTGACTTGCTCGACAAGCCGTTCGTGTGTTTTCCGTTCACGCAATGCCTGTGGGAATGCGATACCGAGAAGAATCTTTACCGTTTCTTTTTCGTGAATCCCGACGTTCACGGGGCCAAAGATTTTACGTTCAAGAGCAAGCTCGCCTTGAGGGACACTTACATCATCTTGACTTCTTCCGACAACAATGCAGCGCGCATGCAAGATTCCGTTTGCTTCAAAAATTTGCAACTTCCCGAGACGTCAAAGTTTATAGTTTGTTGCGAGGCAAATAGCAAAAGTATCCAGTTCGGCGGGGTCTTCGAAGTCCAACACGCCGCAGAGGGCAAAGCTGCAAATACCATCACGGCGATAAAAATCGCCAATGACGAGTTCGACATGCAAAAGAAATTCTGCCAAAAGATGAAAACAGCCTTCAAAGACCTCAAAAAATTGCAGGAACTCGCCGAGAACAACAGCGTTTGGCGATGGCCGGAGCTCATCAAAAAAAGCTTTTTATAGATCCAATCGTCTTTTGCGTCTTTATTTGTCGTAATGATATGCTATTGTTCAAGAAATAATGTATATCTGTAAAGGAGATTCCCGCCTTCGCGGGAATGACAACGCTTGCTGAGGATTCCCGATCCCTTCGACAGGCTCAGGGCTTCGCAAGTCAGGACGACTGAAACAACAGACGCAGTGGATTCTATCGGAGCGTAGCCTCTCCAGAACGACAGGAATAAAGGACGTATTATGGCAGAAATGACTCGTGGAGAGCGAATGGTGCATCTTTTTGCAATCATCATTTCGCATCCAGAAAAAACATACACCATCAACGACTTGATGGTGGCTCTAGACATTCCTGATGATGACACAGCTCGACGCAACCTGCAACGCGACATGCGGGATTTAATCAACCTGGAGGGCGGTCGATACATCCGAGTCAACGGCGACAAGCGTTCGTTCACCTACAGTTCGGCATTGCATTACGCCGACAGGCTCCTGTTCCCGAATTTTGAAAATACGATGCTTCATTACGTGTTCCTGCAGCGTATCGCAAACATGTATCCGGCAACAAGCGAAATCATCACTTCGCTTCTAGAACGCATCCAAAAGGCACTGCCAACGAGCGACCGCAAAACATTGGAGCAGCTATCCAGCGACCTGAAGGACCGCATCATCTTCATGGGCACCCAGCCTGATTTCGAAGAAGACAGCAGCGACAAAATAAAGACCATCTTGCGGGCCATCCGCGAGCACCGCAAAATCGACGTGACCTACGCCACCGAAAACGGCGAAAAACGGAGCCCGCGCATTCCGCTGATGATTATCATGTACCAAAACGAGATTTACATCGGTTGCGAATCGGCCAACAATCCAGGCGACACCTACGTGCTCAAATTCCGCCGCATCAAGGAAGTTTCGCTCACGAAAGAAACGTTTGTGGAAAACCCGAAAATTTTAGAGAAACTCCGCAAGCGGGTGACTTTGGGTTCGGCAATCCTTGGCAAGCAAGAGCCCAACGCAGAAGATATCCTCATAAGATTCGACAGCAGGGTCAAATTTTTCCTTGACGAAAAGCCGTTCCACCGCTCCATGAAAATCAATGAAGAACCTAACGGTTCGTTGCTTGTCTCGATGAAAGTCGAGGTCAACGAACTGCTGTTCCGGTGGGTGCTTTCGTTTGCCGACTGCGCTACCGTCCTCAAACCCGATTCCCTCCGCCAAAAACTGAACCAATTCGGTTTTAAATTGACTTTGACGTACTCCCCACACGAAAATAGGGATTTGAGCATGGAGTTTTAACTCATTTTTCCAGTAATTTCGTTTAATCGCTCCTAAACCTGTAATTTTTTATGTTTTTTTTGTGCGTTTTTACGTTTTCCGAAACAAAAAAGCTATGATTTAAATATTAGGAGTCTTTTTATGAATTTACTAGATGTTATAGCAAAAGCTAAAGCTGAAAAAGCAAAGTCGTTGGACTTGTCGCAGAAGGGCCTGCGCTTGCTGCCGCCCGAACTTTTCGAGATTGAATCCCTTGAGGAACTCAATCTCGACCGTAACATGCTCGTCGAAATTCCCGACGACATCGGCCTCTTGAAGAACCTCAAAAGCCTTTCCGTGAGCGAAAACGACCTCATGGAGCTGCCGGAATCTATCGGCCAGCTGACAAAGCTCGAAAACCTCTACCTCGGTTACAACAGCTTGTCCGACCTGCCGGAATCCGTCGGGAACCTCGTGAACCTCCAGACGGTAAACATCGCGAAGAACCAGCTTCTGGACTTGCCGCTCGAAATGGGCAACTGGCAGAAGGTCGTCAAGCTTTCGCTGCACGACAACATGCTTTCCGAAATCCCGGCAACCATCGGCAAGATGAAGAGCCTCGTGAAGCTCTACCTCGATAACAACGAACTCACGACCATCCCGGCATCGCTCTCGCATCTTGAGAATCTCGAAATTCTCATGGTCTCCGGCAACCGTTTGGGCGCCATCCCGTCCGAATTCAGCAACCTGAAAAACCTGCGCGAACTCGTGCTCGACGCGAACCAGCTCGCGACACTGCCCGAAAGCCTAGCCGAATGCGAAAGCCTGCAGACGATTTCCGTCATCGAGAACCCGATGGAAGAAGGCATCCCGCGTGTACTCCTCGACAAGAAGGGACTGAATATCGATCAGTAGGTCTCGACGAAAGAACGCTCGCAAAGCGAGCTACAAACGAGAGAGCTCGGGCCTTCGGCCCTTTGAGGAGAGAGGTAAAAGTTGCGCATTTTATTTTTTGCTCGGCATGACCGTTGCAACAATCAGCCACAAAGGGGGCATAAGCCCCCGTGCTCACACCTCAAAGCGAATGCAATGAGCGTGCTCATAGCAATTTTCCTCCTCTTCCTCGCTGCTTGTTCCGACTTTATCCATCCGGTCAAGAGCACTCCCGAACCTACAGAGTATTCCTTTAATTACTGGCTCCTACAAAGGGTTTATCTGTACGAGGACGAACTTCCGAACCTACCCGAAGAAGGGGATTCTGTACAAGTTCTATACCAAACGCTCCAAGACCGTTTTACAACATACACCCCGCCAGCCCAAAGCGAAGCTAAGGCAACACAAACCAATACAAGCCTAGTCATCGGCGGCGATGTCGGGATGCGTTATTACATTATTACAGACGAAGAGTATCCCCTTTTCATTTCTCACGTTTATCCAAAAAGCCCCGCCGGAAAAGCAGGTATTCCAAGGTACGGGAACATCCTCAACGTAAACGGAATCGAGCTCAAAGGAGAAAACGCAAAAGCGACTTACGATTCAGTATTAACGTTCAACAAAGACATAAACCTTCTCATTTCATACAAAAGAGACACAACTCTTTTCAAGATCCAGAAAGATGAAGTCTATGCACCGACAGTCTTTGTCGATACGTTGTTCAGAGACTCCACTCAAGATTTTCCAGGCGTTATCGTCATCACCATCGAGGGCTTCAAGCCCAAAACAGCAGACCAGGACAGCGGTTCATACGGCGAACTTAAAGTTTATCTGGACTCAACAAAAGCGGATAATCGCGTTCGCGTTCTTGACTTGAGAGGAAACCCCGGCGGCCACGTAAGCCAATGCCTCGCCATGGCAGACCTCTTTGTAAGCGAAGGAACTCTTTCTACAAGGCACATGCGTTTATTAACTGCTGATGGCGGCACCGTAAAATCAACTTTGACGGTAAAAGCAAAGTCAGGAGACGCCGGAGAAACCGGTAAATACATAATTATCGGCAACCATGGTTCTGCAAGTTGCGCCGAAATTTTTATCGCTGCCGTTACTGAAACGACAGACATTCCGTTCATCGGAAGAACAACTTACGGAAAAGGCGTTGGGCAGACCAATTACGACACATACGCCGGCGGAATCGCAACCATCACCGATCTTGAATTCTTGACTCCAAAAGGCAATTCCTATCATGGTATAGGAGTCATTCCGAAATACACATGTGAAAACATTATCGGCGATAAATGCATAGCCCAATACGCAAACAAACTCTACGGAGTTAAAATTCCAAAGCAGGATGAAGCATTGGCTAAACATGCATCAGAACTTACAGAAAATACAGTTGAGGAATTTGAAGGAGGAGCGATCGAATGGGCAAATTCAGACATTTATTTGGATATTTTCGAGCATTTGCAGCATTAGTCTTTTCATTCACATCTTTGTGTGTCTTCAGTTTAAATTTCTGCATTACCGCATGTTCTTCTGACGAGACAATTGCGCCGTACAACGGACTGGATCCCAGCATGGGATCCCCTGAGTTTCAGCAAAATTACATGCACCTTTTTTACTTGTACATCGACAAGGACAAATACCTACACCCCCCCGAAACTTATCTAGGGAAGGTCAATACCGAAGCGATGCTCGAGAACGGCATTCCTTGGGATTACCACGACATTTATTACATGTACGCCCAAATGAATGACCATTACACCTATTATGTGGATCCGTCCCATTCAATGGCCTTGATGAACTCATTGAAGAGTTCCGAACAAAAACTCGATGCTGGATTCGAACTTGATTCTGCATACATTCCCGAAAAATATGTTATCAAGAAAGTCATAGAAAAATCTCCCGCCGATCAAGCCGGACTCAAAGCCGGTGACGAAATTGTCGAAATCGAGGGCGTTACACCAGTATCTACTACAGTATTTAACCGCCTATCCGTAGCATCCGAAGGTGACATCATAACCTATACAATCAAGCGAGACTCCATAAACAAAACCATTCCAGTGAAAATCGAAACATACAACATTCCTACAGTAGAACTTTCGTTCAAAGATTCCATTCCGGTCATCAAAATAATGGAATTTGAGCAACAAACATCAAGCGATTCAGGCACCTACGGCGAATTTATCCATTATCTCAATGCAACAAAAAACTACAAGACCACCATCATTGACTTGAGAAATAATGGAGGCGGAAGCATTAGCCAATGCATCGCCATATCACAGCTCCTCCTTTCCAAAGGCGATACCGCCATAGGAATTGTATCAATGGTTCCCGACACCGTAAATAAGAAGCAGGTATCAAGCACAACCTTTTACATCAATGAAAGTGACGGCATTTTCAAAGACAGATACTTCGTGTTCCTTGCAAACAATAATACAGCAAGTTGTTCCGAAATGATGCTCGCAAGCGTTACCTCAAACAAAAAATATCCAATTGTCGGTTCAACAACATACGGGAAAGGTATCGGGCAAAGGAACTTTTTCACACGCTCTTACTCTCTTGTATCTATTACCAACATGAAAACCATAGATAAGCAAGGCAATACTTACCACAAGTACGGCATTGATCCTGATTTTGCAATTTTAGATGATGCAATCGCACTCAATAAAGCAGTTGCACTAGCCAAGGACCAAAACTATGTGCGAGTTGCCGGATACGGAACCACCAATACGGGGCATTTCGCCAAGGCAGCTTTGGAACCCGACACCATGCCGGGATTTTTCCATTTTTCCGAAGAATACAGCCCAGACATCAAGCTAAAATATTAAGTTGCTTATAACAAGCAACTTAACATCGCAACAGTAATTAGCTTTAATTTATTTAAGCACGCGCATGCGGACGAGCACGTCCGTGGAGTCGTTCGCCTTGACAGCTGGAGCGGCAAGCGTCAGCTCCAGTTCCTTGCGGATATCGGCCACCTGCTTTTTCAAGCGGGCAAGGCGGTTGCCTTCGAGCTTAGGCGTTGCAATCATCGTCTTCTTTGCTGGGTTTATCCAATTGCGCTTTGCATCCTTGAAACCTAAATGCAAATGCGGCCCCGTGCTGCGCCCTGTAGAGCCGACCTTTCCAATGACCTGACGGGGAGCAACCTTAGCACCAACGTTCACGCCTCGAACGGACAAATGCATATACCAGCTTTCGGAATTGTCCCTGTGACGAATGGCAATCTTGTTTCCGCTCAAGTCGTCGTAACCCGAAACCGTCACGACGCCAGCAGCAACGGCATAGACCGGAGAACCCTTCGGGCTACCGTAGTCAATACCGTGATGCACCGTGGTCCGCCCTGTAATCGGATGAACACGCGTACCGTACGGACTTGTGATGTGCAAACGATCCAATGGGTAACGCAGTCCCTCATAAATAAGAGCTTCACCTTTTTCGGTATAGTGGGCATTGAACGTACTCTTCGGATCCGGGTCTTCGTAGCGGAAAGCTTCGTGATGTCCCACCGTATGACCGTTAAATTCGGCGTAAAGCACCTTGCCGCTAATCCAAATGGAATCCTGATAGAACTTTTCTTCGAGCAAAATGCGGAACTTGTCGCCAGGGCGTGCCAACTGGAACGCTACCTTGCACTGCAAAATTCCACTCACTTTGCCAACCATGCGACCTGGAATGCCAACTTTGTACAATATGCCGTTCAGCGTACTCCCCACTTCGAGAGACCCCTCAAACGCAGACTGACGCACCGTCACGGGCTTGTCGATACGGCTATAAGCAAAGCCGGAATCCGTCTTGCTCAACATGTGGACTGTAGCCGGGTTCGGCGCATAGCGGAACCGCTGCACATCGCCCGCGGAATCAAGCGCGGCATAGAACACCTGCCCCACACGGAGTGCCGCAAGTTCAACGGAGTCCTGCAAAGCAATCACGATTTTTCCGCGTTCCTTTTCGTTGATGTTCATGCGGTACAGCACTTGGAACAGCCCATCGCCCGCACGGACCGTATCGTTTTTCACAAGCCACTTCAAGGAACTGCCCTGCGCCTTTGTAATCAAGGCTTTCAAAGAATCGGCAGTCGCTTCTAGCTTTGCGTTTTCCTGCACCAACGCGTCAATTTTTTTCTGTTCATTACATCCGGTAAACGCAACAATAGCGACACACAGTAAAAAGAAAATTCTGGACATAAACACCCGCTCGTAGAATACAACGTCAAAGATAAAATTTTTCTGTCGAAAGTAAGAGGGTGAATGTAAAAGCCGCCCCTGCAACAAGTGCGGGGAGACAAGGCTCATCGCCCATTACTTACAACTCATTACTTACGACTCATGGCTCACGGCTGATACATATCTCGCCGCTCATCGCTTCAAGAACCGCTTTAGCACTTCCTTGAGTTTGACAACATCAATGGGTTTTGCGATATGATCATTCATACCAGCATCAATGGCTGCTTTGCGGTCTTCTTCAAAAGCATTTGCAGTCATGGCGATAATCGGAATCTTTTTCAGATACTCGCTATCCATCGCCCTGATACAACGCGACGCATCAAGACCATTCATGATAGGCATCTGCACATCCATGAGAATCAAGTCATAAGCATTCGGCTCTACAGTCTTGAGTTTTTCCACAGCCAGCGAACCATCGTCCAGGCAATCGACAACCATGCCCATATCGCTTAGAAGACTTTGTGCAATTTCCTGATTCAATTCGTTATCTTCGACAAGAAGAATTTTCTTCCCCGTAAAGTCAAACGACTCTTCATCATCGTTCCGGTCAACATTAGGCAAGACTCCTAGTGCACGAGCCAAAATATCGCGAACTTCAGAAAGGAAAAGGGGTTTACTGATAAAGTCTGTTACGCCAGCATTCCTAGCCTCTTTTTCAATTTCCGTCCAGTCGTAACAAGTCATAATGACAATCGGCTTTTCTTCTACAGGAATCCGTCTGATTTCGCGGACTACATCAATAGCGCCCATGTCCAGCATGGCGCAATCGACGATAATGACCGAATACGGCTCTCCGCGCTTGGCCGATTCGTGCATCAAAAGAACAGCCTCGTTGCCATACATCGTCCATTCCGCACGCATTCCAAGATGTCGCAAAAGCTGAGTTGCACTAGAACAAGCGTTATAATCACTTTCGACCACAAGGGCGCGGGCATTCTGCAACCTCTGTAATCCTGCTAGATCCACTAACATTTCTTGAATTTTCAAATCTAAGCGAACAATGAATTCTGTTCCTTTACCCGGAGCACTGACAACGTCTATCGTTCCGCCCATCATATCGACAATTTTTTTAGTAATGGACATCCCAAGCCCAGTTCCCTGCGTCTTGGACAAAGTTGAAGTACGTTCGCGTTCAAACGGTTCGTAAAGGACTTTCAAGAATTCGGGACTCATGCCGATGCCATCGTCTTTCACGTGGAACTCATAAGTGCCTACATTGTCGTGAATCGCAGTCTGGCGGACTAGCACATGAATATTCCCGCCCACCGGCGTAAACTTGACGGCATTGGAAAGCAAGTTTATCAGCACTTGATGCAATCGCAACTTGTCACAGACTACATTTTCATTACGGATATTAAAACTGTCCATGCACAGTTTTTGATGTTTGACATTAGCCTCCCCTAGAATAATCGTATTCAAGTCATGCATAATTTCGGACAAACTGCAATTCACGCTTTCGAGAACGATTTTTCCAGATTCAATGCGGCTCATATCCAAGATGTCGTTAATAAGCGAAAGCAGATGCGTACTGGAGACAACCGTTTTTTCCAAATAGTTCTTGACTACGGCCGAATCTCCTAGATTGCACAAAGCAAGCCTAGTAAAACCGATAATGGCGTTCATCGGAGTGCGGATATCATGCGACATGTTCGAGAGGAACACCGTCTTTGCCTTGTTTGCCGCTTCCGTCTGCACTAGCGCTTTTTCCAAAAGGACTTGCTGTTCTTCGAGAGCCTTTTTCTGTTCCGCAACTTTCGCATCCAGCTCCAACTTTTGCGCAGTCTCGTTATCGATGAACATGAACGCAAGAATGAAACTGACTGGAACACCGTTTTTGCGTTCAATGACATACATCACCACACGACGCCATTCGCCTTTGAGAGCCCTGTAGCTGTATTCGCGCTTGTCATCTTTCGCCAAGTACGTACGCATGAAATCGACATTCGAAAAGTTTTCCCAAATTCCGCGGAAATCGGGCAAGACAGCCTTGCTGAATTCAAGAACAGAGGCACTATAGGGAGCGAATCCACCATAATCGCGGCCCCTAGCATAGACAGACGAATCACGGACGCTGCGAATGGTATTGTCTTCGAGGTTCACGAAATAAACGCCAAAGTAATCTTCGTAAATTTTGCTATCGACATAACGATTGAGGATTTCAATATCCTTGTCGGCAAAACCTAGCACAACGGCTTTCGGCTTATCTTCTTCGGATTCGACTTTTACGAACTTCATTTCGCAATAGCGGGTAACGCCCCCGTCAAAACTCCGGTACTGCGTAATAAAAGACTTCTGCGCATTGAGTTGGGCTTCGATATTTTTTATGGAACCGGCATCGAGCACCATCGCCTTGTCTGCTCCATAGACAAAACTATCGACATACATCTTGAAAGCGTCGGAATAGTGGATTCCGTTCGAAAAAATCTTTCCGAACTTTGATTCCGTATAAGCGTTCATCGTATAAGGCGTGAGACTATCCGTTTCGAGATCGATGTAATAAACAGACGAATATTCCGTCGCAAGAACGTTAATGATATCGAAATTGCGTTCCATATCGCGCTTATGTTCTTCTCTCGCAACAACTTCATCGTTGACGTTTGCGACAGCGATAATAATGTGGTCAGCCGCTAATTTAGACCAAAGAGCCTTGAGACGGTAATACTGGGGTTGCCCATCGACAACAAGCCTGTACTCTATGGAATAGGACTTATCCCCCGCAAGTTGCGTGAGCAAAAATTCCTTGTTCATGACAGAGGATATTTTTTCGACATCTTGCGGATAAACAATTTTCTTGATATCCCTGACGCATTCGTGGAAAAAATCTTTCCCCGACATGGCCAATTTCAGTTTGATGTAGCTGTCTTCTTTATTGAATACGTCATACGATTCTTCTTTCAAGTTCACGTAATAAATGATTTCGTATTCAACGCTCAACGCATTTGCAATTTCAGAAAACTCGCGGTTCATCATATTGGAACGCGTGATTTCATCGCGGTCCGCAATGCCAAGGACGATACTGGAGAGATTATCGCCGGACAACCGAACGAATTTCATTTCGTAATAGCGTTCCTTATCGTTCTTAAAATCGACTTCGAAACTACTTTGTTTCAAAAGTCTTGCACGGATGTTCCGGATAGAAGCAAGATCCAGGACCCGCTTACGGTCTTCGGCAATGACTGATTTCGCTACATATTTTTCAAGTGCCTCGGAATACGATTCTTTATCTCGAACGCTTTCCTCAAAGACGTTTTCCATATTGGATTTTACATAGGGAATCATCACTTCGGTATCGAGATTTATACTGTAAAGCGATTCATATTCGGCAGCAAAAGCCCGGATGACGCGGTTGCCCTCTTCAATTTTCATGCGTTTACGCATTTCGTCATCGACATTCAAGAAACAAACCGCGGCATGGTCCTCGTCGCGGCCACGGGAAATCTGGAGTCTGCAATAACGCTCCATACCTGTAGAAAGGCCTCGAATCACATAGGAGAAGGCGCTTTCTTTTTTCAGACGGTTGCGGATATATTCCGGCGACAAGAGACCCTTCAACTGTTCACGGTCATCGACATGGACATCTTCGGTAATGAACTTTTTCAGGACATCGAAGCCGTTGCAGCCATCTTCCCTATACTCTTTCTTGGTGTCATCTTCGCGATAATAAACGACATACGTATGATCAACAAGATTCAAGTAATAAGCTGATATAAACTGTTCGTAAAACACATCAGCGAATAAATCCGCATAAGCAGACTGTCTCTTACTATCGATCATTTGCTCTCCACGTTGATAGCCATAAATAAAATTACATCATTTTTGAGCAATTTGTTAAGGCTGAGGGTGGAAATTTTTGAATTTTTTGGGGGATGGAAAGTGGTTAGTAGGAAGTAGGCGGTAGGAAGTAGGAAGAGGACAAATGCGTAAAGCGAGCGTCGCGAGTAAGCTTGCTTACTCATGACCGAGCTTAGCATTTGGGATTAGAGCGAAGCGATAATCCAATGTAAGGGGTTCCGTATCTGTGATGAGTACTGTGTAAGGAGATCCCGGCCCTTCGGTCGTCAGGATGACGCTCGTACCCCCTACAACCTATCACCTAACCCCTAATTGCAAAAGAACCTTCGAGGAGGTAAGTCCTCGAAGGCCTTTGGGTATTTCTCCCCTTGTTGTATGGATATGGGGAGTGTGGATTAGGAACTTTTTAGCGAGCGATTCGGACGCTCTTCACGGCACCATTTTTGACAGAACGGAGCAAGTAAATGCCTTGAGTCTTGATTTCGCTCGTAGTCTTGAGGATTTGCACAGCATCATCCATGGTATAGGCTCTCATGCGACCGAGACGAACTCCGTTCACGTCAAAGACATCGTAGGCGCCAAGCACCGGAATTTCCATGTGGATTTTCGTCTGGATGGCTTGGCCCGGTTTATCGCCACCTTGGCCCGGATTGTCACCACCTTGACCGGGATTATCGTTACCCTTATTCTCCGGATCAGCAGCATCCTTGCCTTCGACAAAGTTGAAGTAGTCGATATCGAACCAGGAACTGGTCACATCCATGCGGAGGATATGCTTGCCTGCCGGGAGATTGATGTTAGCCTTTACATTGCTGAAATCGTCGAAACTTGAACCGGAAAGGGCAACCTTTTCAACAGCGACCTTGCCATCGACAGAAAGCGAGAAGCTAGAAGTCGAATTTTCTGTCGCGACAGAGGCAAACACGGTATAGTCGCCAGCCTTCGCCACGTTCACAGTCCATTCATACCAATCGCCTTCCTGGTTATATCCGAGCGCAACACCAGTAGCCTTCTTGTAAAGGTCAGCGCCCGTGTCCTTGCGGTAATCGGAGTCACCA
>Ga0129307_1000696_pt1 | contig 47536 bp, 39 predicted proteins | sample P1105metagenome_FD_94437 | JGI IMG/M metagenome (GOLD analysis project Ga0129307, IMG submission 94437) | Capybara group fecal microbial communities from Wisconsin, USA - P1105 metagenome | ecosystem: Host-associated > Mammals > Digestive system > Large intestine > Fecal | place: USA: Wisconsin...
CGGGGTGGACGGACCACTGGTGTATCGGTTAGGAACCAATCCTATGGCCGAGTAGCCAAGTCCGGCAGGGATAAACGCTGAAGGCATCTAAGCGTGAAGCCCCCCTCAAGATGAGATCTCCCATTATAAGACCCCTCGAAGACGACGAGGTAGATAGGTCCAAGGTGTAAGCACAGTAATGTGTTCAGCTGATGGTCACTAATAGGTCGAAAGCTTATCCAGAGGTTAAGTTATCATATGTTTCTCTAGAGAGAATTCTGTATTTAGTTTTGAAGGTATAAATCAAGGCCTAGTGGCTCAGTTGGTTAGAGCGCCGCCCTGTCACGGCGGAGGTCGTCGGTTCGAGTCCGATCTGGGTCGTTTCAACAATAGTTGAATAATTTACTTTGCGTGGGGTCTTAGCTCAGCTGGGAGAGCATCTGCCTTACAAGCAGAGGGTCACAGGTTCGAGCCCTGTAGGCCCCACTCACAATTTATGGATGGGTTCCCGAGTGGCCAAAGGGGGCAGACTGTAAATCTGTTAGCGACGCTTTCGGTGGTTCGAATCCACCTCCATCCATTTCTCATATTTGAGAAAACCCGAAATGCTTGCATTTTTGGGAAAAGAGTTGAAACGAAGCGAGGCAAGAGATCTTCTCGAGCAAAGCGAAGTAATCAATGACGATGACGCGGGGTAGAGCAGCTGGAAGCTCGTCGGGCTCATAACCCGGAGGTCGTAGGTTCGAATCCTTCCCCCGCTACTCACTTTTTTAAAGTATTTGCCCAGGTAGCTCAGTTGGTAGAGCAGAGGACTGAAAATCCTCGTGTCACTGGTTCGATTCCGGTCCTGGGCATTTTTTATTTTCTTTTTATCCGGTCATCGACCGGTTTTTTTGTTTTAAATTCTTTTTTGAAATCCGGGTCTTTTATTTCATATTTTTTCGAATTTCCTTCATTTTCTTTAAAAAAATCCCTTATTTTAGCCATTTGCAACCGCCGGTTGACAAATTGAAAAGCCGACTTTATGGTTTGCAACCGTCAAAATTTATATTATTTCCTTGTAAAGAAAAAGGCAAAAAGATAAACTGTAATTGCCTTTTGAAAATTCAAAGGGTTATCCCGGAAAGGAAATAATATGATATTAGCAGATAAGATTATTAATGAAAGAAAAAAGAACGGATGGTCTCAGGAAGAATTAGCAGAGATGCTTTCGGTATCCAGACAATCCGTATCGAAGTGGGAAGGTGCTCAGGCTGTTCCGGATCTTAATAAAATAATTAAGATGGCTGAGATATTCGGAGTATCTACTGATTATTTATTAAAGGATGAAATAGAAGAAAACGATAATGCTTCTTATAATGACACTTCTGAAGAAACCGTAAGAAAAGTATCCCTGGAAGATGCACAAAGATTTATTAAAACCGTAAAGAAAAATACTCCCAGTGCGGTAATTGCCACGATGCTTTTTGTATTATGCCCGGTAACATTGATTATTCTTGCGGGTATTTCCAATTCATTCAATATTTTCTCTGATATTGTTGCCGCTGTTGTCGGTCTTGTGGTTTTGTTTATGTGTATTGCGATAGGAGTTGCTCTTTGGATTGCAATTGAATCAAAGGAAAAAGAATTTGATTTTTATGATAATGAAGATTATGACACTCTTTACGGTGTGGACGGTATTGCAAAAGAAGGAAAAGCTTCATTTGATAAGATAAGAATTCCTCTTATAATAACTGCGGTTGTTTGTTTTATCTTATCCCCGATAGGCGTTATTGTTACAGGTATCCTTGAAGCTGCGGATTTTTTGATAATCTGCATGCTGGCCCTTCTTCTTATAATGGTGGCTTGCGGTGTCGGTATCTTCATTTATACATCAAGAATCAACGGCATATATACAAAATTGCTCAAAGAAGATATTTTGACCCCCGAACAGAGAAAAAAGAAAAGAATTACATCAAAGCTCAGCGGAACTTATTGGTGTTTGGTTGTAGCCTTTTTCCTGGTGATGGGTCTTGCTTTAAACAAATGGGAGATGGCAGGAATTATTTTCCCCGTTGCAGGTGTAGTGTATGCGGCAATAATCGGAATAATTAAAGTTATTGTCAATGATGATTAATTAAATAAGAATAATAATTTTATATATATGTTGAAGAAGCGTCGGTTTTCCGGCGCTTTTTTAAATGTTTAGAGTATTTACAACTGTTTACACCCGATTTTTGATGAGACACATAACAAATTAGACAAAAAATATGCGAAAAAATTGTGAAAAATCAAAAAAAGAATGGACATTGTTTTTTAAAGTGCTATTATAGAACGTGCCGACCGAACGGTCGGTCGTTAAAAATTTAACGGACAAAAATATGCCAAAAAGAAAAGATTATATATAGAAACAGGAGTTTTTTATGTCAAAGTACAGTGTAAGAAAACCATATACAGTTCTTGTAGGAGTAATACTGGTCATAGTTCTCGGAGCGGTGAGCATTACGAGAATGACTGCGGATCTTCTTCCGGACATGAATCTGCCTTATGTTGTGGTAATTACAGCTTATCCGGGTGCGAGTCCCGAGGAAGTGGAAAGAAATGTCACGGCGCCGGTCGAAGCGCAAATGGCAACCACGTCCAATATCAGTACGATTCAATCCATGTCGTATAACAACTATTCATTGGTAATACTCGAGTATGAGCAAAGTTCCAACATGGATTCCATTGTTATCGAAATGCAGCAGAAACTCGATCAGGTTTCGGGTTCTTTCCCGAGCGGAGTTGCAAGTCCCTTGATAATGAAACTGGATCCTTCCATGCTGCCCATTATGGTTGCGAGTGCGGATGTTGAAGGCATGACACAGGTGGAAATATCCGACTATGTTGATTCGACAATCGTTCCTTATCTTGAAAGTGTTGAAGGTGTTGCAAGTGTATCAACCATAGGAAGCATTGAAGAGAAAGTCGAGATTACGCTTGATGAAGATAAGATTAAAAAGATAAATAATGATGTCATAAAAGAAATCGAAGACGGATTTGCCGATGCTCAAAGCGAAATCGATGATGCAAAAGAGCAGATCGAAGACGGTGAAAAAGCATTAAAAGACGGTCAGGACAAGCTTGCCAAGGAACTATCCAAAGGTGCAAACGAGATCGTTAACGGAAAGATTCAGGCTTATGTCGGAGAAGCAACGATTGAAACAAATCTTGCCACAATGAAGATGATTAAGCCCATTCTTGAGCGTGCCGTTAATGCTATAAATGAATACAACAAGCTGGCCAACTCTTACAGAGAGCAGAACAACATGTTAATCATGTATCAGAATCTTTTGGCAAACGGCACTGACGAAGAGATATTAAGCACAACCGGTATGACGAGAGAACAGCTTGCTGCACTTGTGGCTCAGCTTTCAACCAATGCTCCCGCAATTGAACCTTCAAAGGAAGATACTCAGGCAATGCTTGATTATCTTAAGAATTCCGGCGTTAATCTTGAAGCGCTCGGCATTACATCCGATACGGGAGACATGCAGTCTCTTTCCGCTCAGCTTTCGAATGCTCTTGCACAGGTCAATCAGTCGATAGTTACGATGGAAGCGGCCAAAGAACCGCTGGCAGAAGGAAAGATTACACTTGATGATGCTTATAAGAAATTAAATGAAGGCCTCATTAACGGCATTCTGGAAATAAGCAAAGCTTCATCCGAAATTGCAAACGGAAAAGCAGCGCTTGAACAGGGTCAGGCTGAACTTGATTCCGCAAAGGAAGATGCTCTTAAGCAGGCGGATATTTCACAGATTGTAACAGCGGAAATGCTCGGCAATCTCATCCTTGCACAGGATTTTTCAATGCCTGCAGGCTATATTGAACAGGATGCAAAGCAGTATATGATATCTGTCGGAGACAGTGTAAACACTGTTGATGATTTAAGCAATATGGTTCTTTTGGACCTCGGACTTGACAGCATCGAACCCATCCGTGTTAAAGATGTTGCAACGGTGGAAGTTGTCAACAATGCAAATGAATCGTATTCAAAGATTAACGGAAACCCTGCGGTAATGCTTTCAATCGAAAAGCAGACAGGTTATTCCACCGGTGATGTAACCGACAGACTTCTGGATAAATTCAAACAGATCGAAGAGGAAAAAGAAGGCCTTAACATGGCCGTTTTGATGAATCAGGGTGTGTATATTGACATTGTTGTAAGCAGTGTATTGCAGAATATGTTAATAGGTGCTGCTCTTGCGATTATCATCCTGATTATATTCTTAAAAGATTTTAAGTCGACGTTTATTATAGGATGCTCCATTCCTTTAAGTGTTATTTTTGCCATCGTTTTGATGTATTTCTCACACATTACGTTAAACATCATTTCACTTTCGGGATTGGCGCTGGGTATCGGTATGCTTGTTGATAACTCGATTGTTGTTATCGAGAACATTTACCGACTGCGAAAAGAAGGAGTCACGATAAAAAAAGCGGCTGCGGAAGGCGCAAGAGGAGTAGGCGGAGCCATCACTTCCTCAACACTTACCACTGTCTGCGTATTCGCACCCATTGTTTTTTCAAAAGGAATTACCAAGCAGATTTTCGTGGATATGGCTTTAACCGTTGCATATACTCTCGGTGCCAGCCTTATTGTGGCTTTGACTTTCGTTCCGGCTGCTGCATCAATGATGATTAAGGATGGCGAAGAAAAAGAAACAAAATTATTCGATAAAATCAGAGATGGTTACGGTGTTGTTTTAAGAAATGTTTTGAAGGTTAAACCTCTTGTTTTGATTCTTGCGGTAGTTTTACTTGCGGTCAGCATATTTGCAGGTTTTTCAAGAGGCTTCTCGTTCCTTGACATGGACATCGAAGTAGACCAGCTTTCCATGACCGTTTCCGCACCCGAAGGAGTGGACATGACCGAAGAAGACATGATGGAGAGATGCGATCTTGTGACCGAAAGGATAATGGATATAGAAGGCATCGACACAATAGGTGTAATGATGGGTGGCGGCAGTGTTTTAAGCATGTTTGGTTCGTCAGGCGGAAAGAGTGCTACATATTATATTCTTCTTGATGAAAACAACAAACGTAAAATGAAAGACATTGAAGCGGAAATCCTTGATAAAACAGCAGATATTGACTGTGATGTAAGTGTTACCACCACATCAAGCGATACAACGTCAATGCTCGGAAGCGGACTTACCGTTATGGTAAAGGGACGTGATCTTGAAAAAATCAGAGAGTATACCAAAGAAGTTGTAGCCGTAATGGAAGAAACACCCGGTGTTGTGGATATAGATGACGGTCTTGATGATACAACTCCCTGCCTTAAAATACATGTAGATAAAGTTAAGGCAATGGAATATCAGATGACGGTCGCACAGGTATTTGCCGAGGTTATGAAGGCAATGATGCCAAGCAACGCAACTGCAAACTTAAGTGCGGATACAAAGGATTATGATATCTATGTTATCGCCGATGAACAAAAGGATACGACACTGAAAGACATCAGGGATCTTAAGTTTACCTATACTGACAGGGAAGGCAAACATCAGAGTGTTCCTCTTTCGAAAATTGCGACATTCGAAGAGACTGATACTTTAAATGTAATTACAAGAGATTCTCAGACAAAATATATATCCGTTACGGCAGGCGTTGATGCGGATCACAATATCACGTTTGTCGGAAATGATTTAAAGAACCGTTTTAAAGACATAGACATGATTGACGGTTATTCGATTTCCATGAGCGGTGAAGATGAAATGATTCTCGATGCAATGACACAGATTTTGCTGATGCTTGCGCTTGCAGTCGTTTTCATTTATCTGATAATGGTAGCTCAGTTCCAGTCGCTTCTTTCACCGTTTATCATAATGTTTACGATTCCGCTTGCTTTCACCGGAGGATTCTTTGCTCTCTTTGTTACAAAGAATAATGTTTCGGTTATCGGTGCGCTTGGCTTTGTAATGCTGGCCGGAATCATAGTTAACAACGGTATCGTTATGGTAGACTATATCAATCAGCTTCGAGGGGAAGGCATGGATAAGAAAGATGCCATAGTCGAATCGGGAAAAGCGAGATTAAGACCTATTCTTATGACCACGCTTACCACGGTAATTTCCATGTCGACAATGGCGCTTGGAATCGGCGGCGGTTCCGCGATGATGCAGCCCATGGCCATAGTTATGATCGGCGGTCTGCTTTACGGTACACTGCTTACACTTCTTGTTGTTCCGTGTCTTTACGACATCTTCAATTCGAATAAGTCGATGAAGGTTAACGAGTACGGAGAAAGAGTGGAGGAAGAAAAGCCGAGTCATGAGGAGAAGCTTAAACTGGCGATTAATCCGGATGATGAAAATATAGGGCTTAATATTCAATAAATTTGGGAAACAGTTAACGGCAGATTCAGGGGTCAGTGAGGATAAAGAATGTACGAAGAATTGAATGAATACATAAAAGAAATGCAAAACCTTCCGGAGAAGGAAATCAAGATTTATCTTGCGGTAGGAGAACTGATAAAAGAGGGCAGGGATATTAACGACATGAAAGTCAGCGAAATATCCCAAAGAGCGGGTATCGGCAAGGGTACCACTTACGAATATTTTCAAAGCAAGGAAGAACTTATTTTCAAGGCCATCCATTATTTTGTAATAGACTCAACCAAAGTTGCCATATTGAAAATAATGGGCGAGGGAACGTTTAAGGAAAAGTTTTATTCCATTATGGATTATATCTGGGAAAGCAGACTTGAAGAGAGGACTCTTCAGTCGATGTTACAGTTTGTAAGGAGTGTCCGTTCTTCCGTGGACGCAAATTCTTTGAACAGAATCGGCGACAAATACGATCCCTGCACGGCGGTAAAATTCATCGAAGAATTATTAAAGCAATACCTGTCCTCCGGATACGAGGAAGGATTATTTACGGAAACGGATGACATATACAGAAAAGATGTTATATGCTCGCAGGTTTTGCTGTTTTTGTTCCTTATGCAGGATATAAGGGAAGAGGAGCGAAGGAAGGAAATAGAAGACTTTGTTTACAACGGCATGATTACTCTTCTTAATTCAAGAGAAAAGGGCAAAAAACAATAATCCCGGCAGTTTTGCGAAGGTATCTGTATATTGGACAAAACGATAAAAAATGTTATAATAAATTATCTATCGGAAAAGGAGAAAAACCATGGGTAAGACAGTTATTATAACAGACAGTACCGCCGATCTTACAAAAGAATTGCTTGATAAATATCAAATCGAAGTAATTCCTCTTTGTATTGTCATGGATGACAAGAGTTATTTTGACGGAATCGATGTTACTCCCGAAGAAATAATTGCATGGTCGGATAAGAACAAGACCACACCCAAGACCGCAGCCGCAGGTATTGAAGAAGCCATGGAGCATCTGAGACCTCACAAGGAAGCGGGCGATGATGTGATTTATATCGGCATATCCGAAGACATGAGTACCACATGCAATGTAATAAGGCTGGCTGCCCAGGATCTGGAATACGAGAGAGTATTCGTCATAAATTCGATGAACCTTTCAACAGGCATCGGACTTCAGGTTTTAAGAGCGGCAGAGATGCGTGATGCGGGAAAGAGCACGGAGGAAATATACGAAGCGATTGATGCTGCAAGAGATAAAGTAAGAGCAAGTTTTGTTGTAGACACGCTTACATTTCTTGCCAGAGGCGGAAGATGCAACGCAGTAACCGCATTGCTTGCCAATACACTTCAGTTAAAACCCAGAATCGAAGTTAAAATGGGCAAGATGGGAGTCGGCACAAAATACAGAGGCAAGACGGCCAAGGTTTTAAAGAACTATGTCGATGACATGAGAGAAGATTTGCTTAAGGCCGACAAGAGAAGAGTCTTCGTAACATATTCGGTAATGGACCATGATCTGGTTGTACCGGTAGTTGATTATCTTAAGGAACTCAATTATTTCGATGAGATAATCGAGACACAGGCAGGCGGAGTTATCACAAGTCACTGCGGGCCTGCAACACTCGGAGTATTGTTCTACGATGCTTAAGAGATTATAAGAGGGGAAAAACTGACACAGTTTAATATATATAATGGGTAAAATATTTTGCATTTGCGGGAAGAGTTCATCAGGAAAAGATACGGTATACAAAAGACTTCTTGCAGATAACGAACTTGGATTAAATCAGCTTGTAACATATACGACAAGACCGATCAGGGAAGGCGAAGTTAACGGGAGAGAATATTTCTTTATAGACGAAGCCGAAGCGTTAAGACTTCATGAAGAAGGCAGGATAGTGGAATCCAGAGCATACAATACCGTATTCGGAATCTGGAAATACATGACCGTCGATGACGGAGACATGGATCTTGCCAACAAAAGTTATGTGGTAATCGGAACGCTTGAGTCGTATGTTCAGATAAGAAATTATTTCGGAAAAGAAAATGTCATTCCGGTTATGATAGAAGTGGATGACGGAGAAAGACTTGAGAGAGCTCTAAAAAGAGAAAGACTTCAGCCGAATCCGAAATACGATGAAATGTGCAGAAGATTCCTTGCCGACTCGGCGGATTTTTCGGAAGAAAAAATCAAGAGTGCGGGAATCGAGGATGTATTTGTAAACGACGACCTCGAGGAATGTATCGGCAAGGTTAAAAAGTACGTTAAGGACAGAGGGAATTCGTAAGAAAAAAGGAGAACCTGATGGAAATAAAAGTCAATCAAATTTCACAGGTTGCGGCACCGGAACAGGTTGCACAGACTAAAGCGGCGGATGTACCTTTTAAATTCGTGCTTTCTTCAAATGTGGAAGAAGCCGAACTTCAGCAGCGTCTTCTCGGCATGATGGAAGAAATCACCATGCAGGGCGACAAGATAAAAAAGAAAATGGATATCAGAGACATGAAGCATTATCGTTCTCTGGTTAAAGATTTTATGAATGAGATTGTTAACAGATCTCATGAATTTTCAAGAGAGAATTTCCTGGATCGAAGAGGCAGACACAGGGTTTACGGCATCATAAGAAGAGTTGACGAAGCTTTGGATGAACTTGCACAGGAGCTTGTCAAAGAGGAAAAGGATGCATTGTCGATTCTCGGAAAGATTGATGAAATCAGAGGGTTGCTTTTGGACATATTTATGTAGGGGCAGGTTATGGCAAAATTCGAAGACATTGTTGGGCAGGAACATTTAACCGAATATTTCAAAAAAGTAATCGAAAGCGGTGAAGCCGCACATGCTTACATCATCGAAGGCGAGATGCGAAGCGGTAAGGAATTCATAGCAAGAGTCTTTTCCGAGGCTCTTCTTTGTGAGGGTGAAAGCGAGAAGCCCTGCGGAAAGTGTCAGTCATGTTTCCAGATGGAAAACAACGCACATCCCGACTTTTACAGCATCACTCATGACAAGCCGAGCATTATCTCGGTTAAAGATATCAGAGAACAGATTATTCAGGATATCAATACCAAGCCTTTCAAGGGCAAATACAAAATATTCCTTATCAATGAAGCGGAGATAATGACTGAGGAAGCACAGAACGCGCTTCTTAAGACGCTTGAAGAGCCGCCCGAGTACGTTATTCTGATTCTTCTTACGACATCAAAAGACAAGCTTTTGCAGACGATTCAGTCAAGATGCGTAAAGCTTTCTCTTAAACCGGTTGAAAAGAAGATCTTAAAAAAATACCTTATGAAGGAATTCAAGATTCCCGATTATAAGGCTGATATCGCCGTATCTTTTTCACAGGGCAACTTCGGAAAAGCGAAGATGCTTATCATGAACGAAGATTTCGACAAGATGAAAACCGAAGCGGTTTCTCTTTTGAAACACATCAACGAAATGGATGCTCCCGATATCATGGAAGCAATCAACAAGATAAAAGAATACAAATACGATGAGATAGATTATCTCGATATTTTTTCGGTCTGGTACAGGGACGTTTTGCTCTTTAAGGCAACAAACGATGTCAATGACCTTGTATTCAAACAGGAAATACAGTATATTAAATCAGTGGCCAAAAAGACGAGCTACGAAAAGATTGATGATATAGTAAAGGCTTTGGAAAAAGCCAAATCAAGAATTAAAGCAAAAGCAAATTTCGAAACCTGTATGACTTTGCTTCTTGAAGTTATAAAAGGTTAAGAATGGAAAGGCAGAAATGGCAGAAGTAGTTAGCGTGCGTTTTCGTACGGCGGGCAAACTTTATTATTTCGACCCGCTTGATTTTGACATAAAGAAAGGCGACCACGTAATAGTGGAAACCGCAAGAGGAATGGAATACGGTACCGTTATAGGCGAGAGAAGAGAAGTGGCTGAAGAAAATATCGTCAGACCCTTAAAGCCCATTATCAGAATCGCCACCGCTGAGGATGACGAAAAGGAAGCGGACAACCTTGCGGTAAGAGAAGACGCATACAAAATATGCAAAGAGAAAATTGCCAAGCACGGACTTCCCATGAAACTGGTGGAGGCCGAATATACATTTGACCGTAAAAAGCTTATGTTTTATTTTACGGCGGACAACAGAATCGATTTCAGAGAACTCGTTAAAGATCTTGCCGCTGTATTTAAAACCAGAATCGAATTAAGACAGATCGGTGTAAGAGACGAGATTAAACTCCTCGGCGGAGTCGGAATGTGCGGCAGGGAATTCTGCTGTCATTCTTATCTGCATGAGTTTGCTCCCGTTTCCATTAAGATGGCCAAAGAACAGAATCTTTCGCTTAACCCCGCCAATGTATCAGGTGTCTGCGGAAGACTTATGTGCTGCCTTAAAAATGAGGAAGAGACATACGAGGAACTCAACAAAACCATGCCCGGTGTCGGCGATACGGTTAAGACAAACGACGGATTTAACGGTGAAGTTGTCAGCATAAATGTATTAAGACAAAAAGTCAGAGTCGTTATTGAAATTAAAGACGAAAAAGAAATCAGAGAATACAACGCGTCCGAACTTTACTTCAAAAAGAATTCCAAGAAGGAACGCGAAGTACTTAGCGAAGAAGACAGAAAAGCTTTGGAACTTCTTGAAAAACAGGAAAGAGAAGATATTCTCGAGACCGAAAGAGAAGCCGAAGAAGAGAGAAAAGAAATGATCGGCGATAATGCTTCGGGTTCTGAGAGAAAGCATTATGACAGAAAGAAAGACGGCTCAAAATCTTTCGACAATCAGGGTAAGAAAAAAGAAAGGAAAGAGTGGAAGGACGGCAAACCCGACAAGAATAAATCCGACAAAAAGAAGGGCGGCAATAATCCTCAGCAGAAAAACGGCGGACATTATCACAATAACAGGCGTGAAAGCAGACCCAGACACAATGGTGAAGAATAATTTGCTTAAAGAAAACGAAAGAATAGATTCGCTTCAAAGAAACGGGTACAGTATAATCCAGAACTCTACCCGTTTTTGTTTTGGAATGGACGCGGTGCTTTTAACGGAGTTCGTCAATTTGAAAAAGGGCGACAGGGTAATCGATCTTTGCACCGGAACGGGAGTGATTCCGATACTCCTTTGCGCCAAAAGTCAGGCAGAACATTTCGAGGCTGTTGAAATTCAGGAAGAAACTGCAGACATGGCAAAAAGAAGCGTTATCTTAAACAATCTTGAAGACAGGATAGATGTTAAGTGTGAGGATTTAAACAATTTAAAGAGCGTTTTTGAAAATGCCTCTTTCGAGGCGGTAACCGTCAATCCTCCATATATGATTCCCGGCAAAGCACTTGTAAATCCCGATGAGAGTAAAGCAATTGCAAGACATGAAATAAAATGTACTTTAAATGATGTACTTTCGGAATCTTCAAGACTTTTAAAAAACGGCGGAAAGCTTTTTATGGTTCATAAACCCGAGAGACTCGATGAGATAATAGTTGCCATGAAGGAAGTCAAACTTGAACCCAAGAGACTTCGAATTGTTTATCCGAGAATAGATTCCAAACCCAATATGATTCTTATAGAAGGCGCGAAATGTGCCAATGCGGGAATGATTGTGGAGAAACCGCTGATTATTTATGACGAATCGGGAAAATATACACGAGAGGTTGCAAAGATTTACGAGTCTGATGATGAGTGAAGTTTAAAACAAAAAAGGCTTACAGAGGTGGAAGCATAATGGCAGGTATTTTGTATCTGTGCCCGACTCCGATCGGAAACCTTAAAGACATCTCAGAGAGAGTGCTTGATACTTTAAGGGAAGCGGATCTTATCGCGGCAGAGGACACCAGAAATTCAATGAAGTTAATGAATGCGTTTGACATTCACGTCCCGATGACAAGTTACCATGAGTACAACAGGACCGGGAAGGCTTTTGTTTTGATTGACAAACTTAAAGAGGGTGCGAATGTGGCACTTATAAGCGATGCCGGTACACCGGGTATTTCCGATCCCGGAGAAGTACTTGTCAAAATGTGTCATGAAGAAGGTATTAAAGTCACCTCGCTTCCCGGACCCTGCGCATGCATAACGGCTCTTACAATGTCGGGACTCTCCACCAGAAGATTTTCGTTTGAAGGATTTCTTCCTTCCGATAAAAAAGAGAGAAAAGAAGTTTTAGAGAGTCTTAAAAAAGAATACAGAACCATGGTTTTGTATGAGGCACCCCACCATCTTAAAAACACCCTTTCGGAACTTTCGGATACACTCGGCGGCGACAGACAGATCGCTCTTTGCAGGGAACTTACCAAGAAGTTTGAAGAAGTTTTGCGAATGACGATTTCGCAGGCTTTGGAGTATTACGATACCAATGAACCCAAAGGCGAGTTCGTTCTTGTTATCGAAGGAATTGACAAGGAAAAGGAAAAAGAGAGAGTCAAATCCGGCTGGCTTGAGATGGACATGGAAGAACATCTTAACGTATATCTTGAAAAAGGCCTTGATAAAAAAGAAGCGATGAAGGCGGTTGCAAAGGACAGAGGCATCTCAAAGAGCGATGTTTACAAAGCGCTTCTTTAAGGAAGATGTTGATTTGTGAAAAATTTCAAAAGAGTAAAATTGCGGTTGACAAAGTAATATACTGATAATATACTCATAGTCGTTAAGGCAAAGAAAAATAAGTTAAAATAAATAATTTTATTATGAGGTGTTATGATGCTTGAGAAAATAAAAGAAATAATTATCGAACAGCTTAATCTTCAGGGAGTGGAGATTACAGAGGAGACATCATTCAAAGATGATCTCGGAGCAGACTCCCTTGATTTGTTTGAACTTGTCATGGCTTTCGAAGAAGAATTCGGAATCGAAATGCCCCAGGACGATCTTGAAAATATCGAAACAGTCGGAGACGTTATCAAACTTTTAAAAGACACAGGAATCAACGACTGATAAATTTCCAACACGATAATCAAAAGAACCGAGGCATATCGGTTCTTTTTTCATTTCGGGACGGGGCCGCACAAGGTATTTGTCCTTGATTAAAGAAGCATTTTTTATTATAATTAAAGAGATTTTGAAAAGAGGAAAAAGTGATGAAAAAAATAGGCTTTGACAACGATAAATATCTTAAAATGCAATCCGAAAAGATTAAGGAGAGAATCGATTTCTTCGGCGGAAAACTTTACCTTGAATTCGGCGGAAAACTTTTCGATGATTATCATGCTTCGAGAGTTCTTCCCGGATTTAATCCCGACAGTAAAATCAGAATGCTTTCCCAGCTTAAGGATGAAGCTGAAATCGTTATTGTTATTTCGGCAGCAGACATTGAAAAGAACAAGATGCGTGCGGATTTGGGAATCACATACGATGTTGATGTTTTAAGACTGATTGACGCATTCAGAGGATACGGACTTTACGTAGGAAGCGTTTGTCTTACTCACTTTGCTTCTCAGCCGAGTGCCATTGCTTATCAGAAGAAACTCGAATCACTCGGATTAAAGGTTTACAGACATTATCCCATTGCAGGTTATCCTTCAAACATTCCTTTTATAGTAAGTGATGAAGGATACGGCAAGAACGACTATATAGAGACATCACGTTCACTGGTTGTTATTACCGCACCCGGACCGGGAAGCGGAAAGATGGCTACATGCCTTTCACAGCTTTATCATGAATACAAGAGAGGAATTAAAGCCGGATATGCCAAATATGAGACATTCCCCGTATGGAATCTTCCCTTAAAGCATCCCGTGAACCTTGCATATGAAGCTGCGACCGCAGATCTTAAAGATGTTAACATGATTGATCCTTTCCATTTGGAAGCGTACGGCGAGACTACCATCAACTACAACAGAGATGTTGAAGTATTCCCCGTTCTTAACGCGATGTTTGAAAAGATCATGGGAGAATCTCCTTACAAATCACCCACGGATATGGGTGTTAACATGGCAGGCTTCGGCATTATCGATGATGATGCCGTAAGAGAAGCTTCCAAGCAGGAAATCATCAGAAGATATTACAGTGCTCTCTGCCAGAGAAGACAGGGCATTGCCGATGAGGAAGAGAGTTTCAAGATTGAACTTTTGATGAAGCAGGCGGAGATTTCCGTTGACGACAGAAAGGTGGTATCCGCAGCCAAAGTAAAGGCGGAAGCTACAGGCGAACCCGCAGCGGCAATAGAGCTTCCGGACGGAAGAATCTTAACGGGAAAGACGAGCGAACTTCTCGGTGCTTCAAGTGCCATGCTTTTGAATGCACTTAAGGCACTTGCGGGACTTGATGATGATAAAGAACTTATCAGAGCCACAACGCTCGGACCCATTCAGGAATTAAAGGTTAAACATCTCGGAAACAGAAACCCGAGACTTCATACGGACGAAGTTTTGATTGCTTTGTCGATATGTGCTTCGGAGGATGAAGATGCCCGTAAAGCCATGGAGCAGCTTCAGAACCTCAGGGGGTCGGAAGTACATTCAAGTGTGATTCTTTCACATGTTGATAAAAATGTATTCAGAAAGCTCGGTGTCAATCTCACCTGCGAACCTGTATACGAAACCAAATCTTTATATCACAAATAGGAGGGGTATTTTATGAATTACGAAATCAAAGGCGAACCGTTTCCCGTTGTCATCTGTAATTTAAATTCAGGGGAAAGTGTTAAGTGTCAGGCAGGCGCAATGGCCTGGATGTCACCCAACATGGATATGAAAACCCAGACCGGCGGACTCGGTAAGATGTTCGGAAAAGCTTTAACAGGCGAATCTCTTTTTGAAAATGTTTATACCGCAGCCAACGGCGAAGGAATGATTTCATTTGCTACAGGCGTTCCCGGAAAGATTCTTGCAGTTAAGCTTGAAGGCGGAAAGACAATCATTGCACAGAAGAGATCTTTCCTTGCTTCATCCACAACAATAGAAATGCAGACAGCTGTTCAGAAGAAATTCGGTGCCGGATTACTAGGCGGCGAAGGTTTCATCATGCAGAAGTTCTCAGGCGAAGGAGATTTGTTCCTCGAAATCGACGGATCAGTAATTGAATACAACCTTGCGCCCGGACAGTCAATGCTTGTTGATACAGGTTCACTTGCATGCATGGAAGGCACAGTTCAGATGGATGTTGAATCAGTTAAGGGATTGGGCAATAAACTCGCAGGCGGTGAAAGCTTCTTTAATACAAAGCTTACGGGACCCGGAAAGATCTGGTTACAGACAATGCCCGTTTCTTCACTTGCAAATGCAATCAAACCTTTTATTCCTACGGGAAGATAATAACCGGTTAGGATAACGTATACTATATTTTTTGTTGCTGATACTGAATTGAATTCGGACCGGACTTTTATTTGTCCGGTCCGTAATGCTTAATGAAAAGGATCGCTTATGGCAAAAGATAAAGACAATACACAAAAGAAAACAAAAAGAAAAGGCGGATTGAATTACAGCATTCCTGCCATGACCTGCGGACCTTTGCTTCTTTTCGGAATAATTGCAATGATTTTTTGCAGTTACAGGTTTGCCAATGCCATGAACGAAAAGGTGGAAAGCGAACTTAAAGATATCGCGGGTAGCGTTCTTCTTACCTACGATATGCTTTATCCCGGAGAATACGAACTTATTTCCAGAGGAAATATGATCGCTTTTTTTAAGGGTGAAAAAGAGGTCACCGGCAATTACGATATCATAGACAGATATCGTGAAATGACAGGTGCGGAGATTTCACTTTTTTACAGAAATACAAGAATGATAACCACGCTTTCCGACGAAAACGGATCCAGATATATAGGAACGGGTGTCAATCTTGTTATCGAGCAGGCCGTTGTAGACGGTTTGCAAAGCAAGTTCTACAAAAAACTGAATATAAACGGAACGGACTATTATGTTTATTATGAGCCGATTATCAACAAGGCGGGCGGATGCGTCGGCATGGTTGCCGTTGCAAAAGAATGCAGTGAGATTTACGCTCTTGTATTAAAATCAGTCCTTCCGATGATCATAATAATTGCAATTGCATTTGTATTTGCGATGTGGATTTCTTATTCGTACACATCCAAACTCGCAGGTGCCATCGAAAGCATTCGTGCATCGCTCGGAAGAATCTCCAAAGGTGATTTGTCGGGCGAAGTGGATTATAAACTGCTTGCGCGAAACGACGAAATATCCGATATCGGAAAATCCGTTCAGTCGATGCAAAAGTCGCTTCATTCACTTATCGAAAAAGATGCCCTGACAGAACTTTTCAACAGACGTCTTGCAAACAAAAAACTTGCGAAGATGGTTAAGGACGAAAAAGAACTCGGCGTTGAATATTGCGTGGCAATCTGCGATATAGACTTCTTCAAAAAAGTCAACGATACATACGGTCACGATATGGGTGATGTCGTTCTTAAAGAAGTATCCAAGGTTCTCAAAAATTCCATGGTAGGCAAGGGTTTTGCCGCAAGATGGGGCGGCGAGGAATTTTTACTCGTGTTCAACAATATGGGAGTTAAGGGTGCGTATCTTGTGCTTCAGAAAATCCTTGATGAAATAAGAGGCCTCCAGATCGATCGTAATCAGAACAGCAGCGAAGAAGAATTGTTCGGTGAATTCATAGCAGGCAAGACCGGCGAGATAGAAATCATCGAAGATGACGGAAGCGAAACCGAACAGTATTTAAGTGTTGACGATGCTTATATTCCTTACATAAAAGTTACCATGACAATGGGCCTTGCAAGGGGCGGACTCGGCAGAACTCAGGATGAAGTTATAAGACTTGCAGATGAGAAACTTTACTTCGGTAAGGAAAACGGAAGAAACAGAATTATCGTTGAAGAAGTCGAAGAGGAAGATGAAGACGATGAAGACGATGATTATGATGATTTCGAAGAAGAAAAACCAAAAAAGAAAAAGAAAACCTCAAAGAAAAAGTGATTAAATGAAAACCGAAAAAATATTTGATACGGATGCATTTATAAAATCAAATAACGCAAGGGTATTAAAATGTACTCCTTCAGAAAGAGAGGGATACAAGAACCTTTATGAAGTGATTACCGATTCGAGTATTTTTGCGCCCGAAGGCGGCGGACAAAAAAGCGATGAAGGTTTTTTTGACGACATAAAAGTTGTCGATGTACAGGAATTTGACGGTGAGTTAATTCACTTTCTCGAAAAAGAAATTCCCATCGATTCCGATACGGTTCAAAAAATCAATTTCGATCTTCGATTCCGCAGAATGCAAAACCACAATGCGGAGCATCTTATCTGTGGCCTTATCCACAAAAAATTCGGATATGACAATGTGGGATTTCATCTTTCCGAAAGCCGGGATAAAGATGGCGGACTTCTTGACATCGAAGCCATCATGGATGTTGACGGTCCGATTTCTGCAGAGGATTTAAAAGAAATCGAGTTAAACGCCAACAGAGCCATTGCTGAAAACGTACCGATATATGCGGTTTTGCCGACAGCCGAAGAAGCAAAGAATATTCCGTATCGAAGCAAACTTGATATAAGCGAAAACTTAAGACTTGTAATCATCGACGGTTACGATGTGTGTGCATGTTGTGCGCCGTGTCTTGATTCAAGTGCGCAGATTCAGCTTGTAAAAATCGTTGATTTCATGCCTCATCGCGGAGGAATGAGAATCACTCTCAAAGCAGGTTTGGATGCAATAGATGATTATATTAAACTCCATGACGACAACAGGGAGTCGATGAAAATTCTTTCATGCGAAAGAGGAGATTGTGCGGCAGCAGTTAAGAGAATGAACGACAAACTCACTGAAGCGCATGAAGAAAAGGTATCTTTAAAAAGACAGATTACGGTAATGCTTGAAAAAGAATTAAGAGAAAAAATTCTTAATTCAAACGATACATTTATCGTTTATCCGGCAGACGATATCGATGAAATTCAGGCAAGAGCGCTTATAAACGATAATATTGCTCTGGCCGAAAAAGTTATAATAATTCTTTTTGGAAAATCAGAAAATACATACAGATTTGTTGCAGGCAAAAATGATAAACTTACCGGAATTTCGCTCAAAGCACTCGCGGCAAAAATGCGGGATGGCTTAAACGCAAGGGGAGGCGGAAGCGAGCAGATGATTCAGGGAAGCATTCAGGCAGAAGAAAAAGACATCATTGATTTTTGCCGAAAAAATGATGAGGAGTAATCCTTTTAACAAATGATTAACGGGTGAAATCCCGTTAAAAAGGAGAAATGAATGGCAGCCGAATACAGACATGTGGATAAGATAGGAAAATATTGGGTTTGTCCCGGCGATTTTCTTTCGTTCGGTGCAAAGAGAGTTCCCAATGGTGTGAATTTTACGATTCACTCAGTACATGCGCATGCAATGGAACTTCTTCTTTTTAAAAATGAAGAATTAAAGCCTTATGCGATTCTTCGTTTTCCCGATTCATACAGAATCGGTTATACCTATGCAATGGTTGTTTTCGGACTCGACATTTCCGAATTTGAATATGCATACAGAGTAGTCGAACTTGACGAAAAAGGAAACGAGGTTTATTCTCCTCAGCTTCTTGACATGTATGCCAAAGCAGTCACGGGACAAAGAGTATGGGGTGAAAAGCCCGACCGTGAACTCAAATACAAAGCGAGAGTCGTTGACAGCGAATTTGACTGGGGCAATTTCAAACAGCCCGAGATTCCTTTTAACGATCTGATAATATACGAAATGCATGTCAGGGGATTTACGATGGATAAAAGTTCCAAAGTAAAACACCCCGGAACATTCGAAGGAATAATCGAAAAAATACCTTACCTTAAAGAACTTGGAATAAATGCGGTTGAACTGATGCCGATTTTTGAATTCGACGAACTGGAAGCTGAGCGTTTTGTCGACGGCAAACAGGTTCTTAATTACTGGGGATACAATACCGTAAGTTTCTTTGCGCCCAACACAAGTTATGCATCAAAGGCAGAGCATAACAGGGAGGGTGATGAATTAAAAAAACTTGTTAAAACTTTAAACGAAAACGGGATAGAAGTTATTCTTGATGTCGTATTCAATCACACATCGGAAGGCAACGAACACGGACCGACATATTCGTTTAAAGGATATGACAAAGACATATATTACATGCTTACTCCCGACGGATACTTTTTCAATTTTTCGGGATGCGGCAACACGATGAACTGCAATCATCCGATTGTAAGAAACATGATTTTAAATTGTCTCAGATACTGGGTTACCGAATACAGAGTCGACGGTTTCAGATTTGATTTGGCGGCAATTCTCGGACGTAATGCCGACGGTGTTCCGATGAGTGCGCCTCCTCTTCTTGAAGTACTCGCATTCGATCCCGTTCTCGGAAAGACAAAACTTATAGCCGAGGCGTGGGATGCCGGTGGACTTTATCAGGTCGGAACATTCCCTTCGTGGAAGAGATGGGCTGAATGGAACGGACGATACAGAGATGATTTAAGAAGATTTCTTAAATCCGATGCAGGCATGGCCGATACGGCCATAAGAAGAATCACAGGTTCACTTGACATATACGATCCGAAAGCCAGAGGACAGAGTGCATCCGTTAATTTCATCACATGCCATGACGGCTTTACACTTCACGATTTATATGCTTATAATTATAAGCATAATGAGAAGAACGGCTGGAACAATACAGACGGAGCGAATGACAACTACAGTTGGAACTGCGGCATCGAGGGAGATACACAAGATCCCGAGATTAAGAAATTAAGAAACCGAATGCGTGAGAATGCTGTTTTCACACTGATGGTAAGCCGTGGTATTCCAATGCTTCTTGCAGGAGACGAATTCGGCAATTCGCAGTACGGAAACAACAATGCGTATTGTCAGGACAATGAAATTTCATGGCTTAACTGGGATCGTCTGCCGACGCACCTTCATCAGTTTAAATTTATAAAAAAATGCATTGAATACAGAAACAATCATCCCGTAATCAGAGGAAAAACCTCTCAGGCAAAATGCGGTCTTCCCGATTGCTCGATACACAATTCTGTTCCCTGGTGCGATTATACTGATAATGAAACCAGAGAAATCGGAATCATGTTTGCCGGATATGACGAAGACAAAAAGAAGGATGATATTGTCTTAATCTTAATGAACATGCACTGGGAAGAAAGACATTTTGAAATGCCGATTCTTCCGGACGGTTTCAAATGGAAACTTGAAATGAGTACCGGAGAAAAATCGAATTTCGACGGAGCCAATGCTGCCAACCTTATGGGCAGAAGCATTATGGCATTTACGGGTGTAAAAAAATCCTCATCAAGAAAGTGAATTTTTAACGACTCGAAATAAAGAATTATTCGACAGTAATCATTGTCAAAAAATATACATACACAGGAAGGAAGATTCAAAACAATGGACAATAAGTATTACATCACAACGGCGATTGCCTATACCTCGGGCAAGCCGCATATAGGTAACAGTTATGAGATTGTGCTTGCGGATGCAATCGCAAGATTTAAAAGAAAACAGGGTTATGATGTTTTCTTTCAGACAGGTACGGACGAGCACGGTCAGAAGATTGAATTAAAGGCAGAAGAAGCAGGCGTTACACCCAAGGAATTTGTTGACGGTGTGGCAGGCGAAATCAAATCCATTTGCGACTGCCTCAATATTTCTTACGATCATTTCATCAGAACAACCGATGATTATCATGAGAAACAGGTTCAGAAAATGTTCAAGAAGTTTTATGAGCAGGGAGATATTTACAAGGGCTCATACGAAGGTCTTTACTGTACACCCTGTGAATCCTTCTGGACTCAGGCTCAGCTTGTGGACGGAAAGTGTCCCGACTGCGGCAGAGAAGTAAAGCCCGCAAAAGAAGAAGCATATTTCTTCAAGATGAGCAAGTATGCAGACAGACTTATAGAGCATATCAATACACATCCCGAATTCATTCAGCCCGTATCAAGAAAGAATGAAATGATGAACAATTTTCTTCTTCCGGGACTTCAGGATCTCTGCGTTTCAAGAACATCATTCAAATGGGGAATTCCCGTTGATTTTGATGACAAGCATGTTGTATACGTATGGCTTGATGCTCTTTCAAACTATATCACGGGTATCGGATACGATGCTGACGGAAACAGTTCCGACATGTACAAAAAATACTGGCCTGCGGATCTTCACCTTATCGGAAAAGATATCGTAAGATTCCATACAATTTACTGGCCCATATTCCTCATGGCTTTGGGTGAGCCGCTTCCGAAGCAGGTATTCGGACATCCCTGGCTTTTGGCAGGCGACGGCAAGATGAGCAAGTCAAAAGGAAATGTTATTTATGCCGATGACCTTGCTGCATTCTTCGGTGTTGATGCCGTAAGATATTTCATGATTCATGAGATGCCTTATGAAAACGACGGTTCCATTACATGGGATTTGATGACGGAAAGAGTCAATGCTGATCTTGCCAACATTCTCGGCAATCTCGTTAACAGAACCATCTCCATGAGCAACAAGTATTTCGGCGGAATCGTTGAAGACAAAAAAGCCGAAGGCGATGTTGATGCCGACTTAAAGAAAGTTGTTACGGAAACTTATGCAAAAGTCTGCGACAAGATGAGTGAACTTCGGGCAGCAGATGCAATCACCGAAATATTTATTCTCTTTAAAAGATGCAACAAATATATTGATGAGACAGAACCCTGGGTTCTTGCAAAGGATGAAGCAAAGAAAGACAGACTTGCAACCGTTCTTTATAACCTTACGGAAAGCATTACGATCGGTGCCAGCCTTCTTTGGCCTTTCCTTCCCGCAACAAGCGAAAAGATTGTTGCCCAGCTTGGAACCACACTCAGAGATTATGACAAACTCTCCGAATTCGGTTTATATGAAAACGGTACAAAGGTTACCGAAAAACCCGAGATTCTCTTTGCACGTCTTGACATCAATGATGTGTATGCAGAAGCTGCAAGAATAGCTGCAATTCAGAAAGCCGAGGCAGGAGTAACCGAGGAAGAACAGAAAGAAGAAAATGCAATCGAAGTCAAGGTTAAAGATGAAATTACCTATGATGATTTTGCAAAGCTTCAGTTTGTAGTCGGCGAAATCGTAAAATGTGAGGAAGTTCCCAAGTCAAAGAAACTTCTTTGCTCACAGGTTAAAATAGGCAACATGACAAGACAGATTGTTTCGGGTATCAAGCAGTATTACAAGCCTGAAGAGATGGTAGGCAAGAAAGTAATGGTTCTTCTTAACTTAAAGCCTGCAACTCTCGCAGGAGTGGTATCTGAAGGAATGTTGCTTTGCGCCGAAGACGAAGAGGGCAATCTTGCATTGGTTTCACCCGAAAAAGAAATGCCTTCGGGAGCATTGATTTGTTAGGTGAAAGACAGTGGACGGTCGATACGTTGTAAGAAGTGCGACAAAAGATGAATGGGAGGACGCCATGGCTTTGGCCTGGCGAAGCTTCAAAAAATTTGTCGCTGATGATTATACCGATGCCGGAGTAAAAGAGTTTTACGATTTTATCTCCGACAACGGTATATATAAAATGTTTTTGATAGGTGAATACAGGCTGTGGGTTGCGGAACTCGACGGCGAAATCGTCGGAATGATTTCCGTCAGAGCCAAAAGACATATTTCGCTTTTGTTTGTGGATGAAAAACACATGCGAAAGGGAATAGGCCGCGACCTTGTATACGCCGCCTCGGAGTATATGCTTGAAAACGGGGAAAATTATGCAACGGTAAATGCATCTCCTTACGGAGTGAATTTTTATCATGCGATAGGTTTTAAAGACACCAGGGAAGAGTATGTCGATTCGGGCATGCGAATCACACCGATGAGATGGGACTTTAAACAATAAAGGGGGAACAGAGTGGAGTATATCAGCAGCAAAAACATTTTTTTACTTATAAGAGATACTCTTAAACTTCATGACAGGAGGCCTATGGATCACGGTTCCAGGGCCGGGTATCTTTTTTGCAAAATGCTTGAATGCAAGGGCGGATACGAACAGTATGAAATAGCTGATTTTCTTATGCTTGCCACTCTTCATGACATCGGAGCTTACAAAACTGACAGAATGGGCGACAGACTCAATTACGAATTCAAAGAGCCGATGCCCCATTCCACATACGGATTTTTATTCTTAAAAAACATCACACCCCTGGAGGAAATGTCGAGGATGGTTCTTTATCATCGCGTTCCCTGTACCAAGATTCCCGGGGAAGATTTCCAATATGCAAAAGAAACAGAGATACTTTCCCTCGCGGAAGCCGCAGAGGTTTATCATCTTGCGCTCGGCGAAGGATTCGATCATAAAATGTTCAGACGCCAGGAAGGAACTTTTTATTCTAAGGAAGCTTTGGATCTCCTTGATCTTGCGGTTGCAAGATTCGATGTATTTTCTCATCTTGCGGATGAATCCTATCAAAAGGAACTTGACGATATTCTTGAATACATGATTTTCACAAATGAAGACAAAAAGAAATTCATTCAGACAATCATGATGTGCATAGGATTCAGAAGCGAAATAGCCCTTATGGATGCGGTAAGCTGCGTATGCGTTTCAAAGCAGCTTGCAAGGAAGTTGAATCTTGCTCCGGAAAACGAAGAAAAACTTTATTATGCATCTTTGATTCACGATATCGGAATGCTTTCCATTCCGGCAAAAATCATCGAGGCTCCCAGAAAACTCACACAGGAAGAGACAGCTCTTACAAGGACTCATGTAAGCAGGGAAGAAAAGATTCTTTTAAACAGAATGGATTCCGAAATCGTGGCAATTGCAACGGCACACCATGAGAGACTTGACGGCTCGGGATATCCGAAGGGCCTTACAGCAAGCAGTTTAAGCAGGGAACAGTGCATTTTGCAGGTGGCCGATGTGGTGACCGCTTTAACCAGCGAGAGAGCATACAGAAAAAAACTTACCAAAGAAGAAATAATCAAAACTCTCAAACAGGATGTCAAAGACGGAAAACTTCACAGACAGGTGACTGAGTGTTACATGGATTCGTATGACGAAATCACGCAGATTGTCGAGAAAGAAACCAAAGAAGTACTTGATCTTTACAATTCTCTGACAACCAAATATCATTCGGTATACGGAGACTTCAAAAACAAGAATAAATAGCCTTTTTTCAAGCAAAAAACATGCATGTGAAAAGTATGCACAAAATAAAAAAAGAAAAATATACAAATTAACCCCGTTTTTTGCTTTAAAATGACAAAATTGACAAGGATTACCGAAAAGTTTGTGTAAATGTGGTATGGTATTTTACCCCCTTTGCCTATACAATACTAAATGACGGATTAATTCCGATTAGATTATCCAAGATTATAATGTAGGAGGAAAATTTAAATGGCAGGATTATCCTTAAAGAATATCTGCAAAGTTTATCCTAACGGATTTGAAGCTGTAAAAGATTTCAACCTTGAAATCGCAGATCAGGAATTCGTAATTTTCGTAGGACCTTCAGGTTGTGGTAAATCTACAACTCTCCGTATGATCGCAGGTCTTGAAGATATCAGCTCAGGTGAGCTCCGTATCGGCGACAGACTTGTAAATGATGTTGAACCCAAGGACAGAGATATCGCGATGGTATTCCAGAACTACGCTCTGTATCCTCATATGACAGTTCAGGAGAACATGGCTTTCGGTCTTAAGTTAAGACATGTTCCCAAGGACGAAATCGACAAGATGGTTAAGGAAGCAGCTAAGATCCTTGATCTTACTCCCCTTCTTGATCGTAAGCCCAAGGCTCTTTCCGGTGGACAGAGACAGCGTGTTGCAATGGGACGTGCTATCGTTCGTAACCCTAAGGTTTTCCTTATGGACGAGCCTCTTTCAAACCTTGATGCAAAACTTCGTGTACAGATGAGAATCGAGATCGCTAAGCTTCATCAGAGACTTGGCACAACAATCATCTACGTTACACATGACCAGACCGAAGCTATGACACTTGGTACCAGAATCGTCGTTATGAAGGACGGTGTCATCCAGCAGGTTGATACACCTCAGAACCTCTATGACAAGCCTCAGAACCTCTTCGTTGCAGGTTTCATGGGATCACCTCAGATGAACTTCCTTGATGCTATCGTAGAAGTACAGGGTGAGACAGCTTACCTTAACGTAGCAGGACATTCAATTCCTCTTCCTCCCGCTAAGTCAAAGAAACTTATCGAGGGCGGTTATGACGGAAGAAGCGTAACATTCGGTATCAGACCTGAAGATGTTTACGATTCTGAAATGTATGTAGAAACATCTCCCATGAGTGTATTCGAATCCCAGATTAAGGTTTACGAATTACTTGGTGCAGAAGTATTCTTATACTTCGATCTTGAGATGTTCCCCATGACAGCAAGAGTAGATCCCAGAACAACAGCAAGACCCGGCGATACAATCAAGTTCGCTCTTGATGTTGAGAAGATCCACGTATTCGACAAGGAAACAGAACTTGTTATTACAAACTAGTCTTCAAGGTGAATATCACCATAAAAGGAAGTGCGAAAGCACTTCCTTTTTTAATATGTTGCGAAACACCCTAAAAACAGGGCTTAAAATTTGACAACGGGCTGACAATGTGTGAAAATATATAGAGTGTGTCGTTAGGGGTGACGGTATGGATATTTCCAAAAAACTAAAAGATGTAAGAGAAAGCAAAGGCTTGTCTCTCGAAGAACTCTCCGAGAAATGCGGCAGGGGAGTTGACCTTATCAAAGGTTGGGAAGACGGCAGCATAGTACCATCGGCTTCTGATCTTATCGGCTTGTCCAAGGTATATGAAATGACCATGGACGAGATGATATATAATGATGCCGAGGCTCCCGAGTATAATGCGGAGAACGGAACTTACAAAAATATATCTTCCAATACAGGCGATACAATAAAGACAGGTAACAAAGGCCGAGGATTTACCAAAGGAGAAAAGATTACACTTATTATATTCCCCGTACTCTGTTTCGCAGTTTTTCTTGTACTCGGTTTTACTATGGGACTCTGGCATCCCGGATGGATTGTATTTGTCATAATTCCGATTTATTACATACTGATTTTTGTATTAAGGCATATCGGAAATGATGCAGAGGAAGCCGTAGAAGAATTTCTGGATGAGAACAAATAATCAAAAGGAGCGATATAAAATGATAGACTTATTCGAGGGCGGAGCTTATCTCGTAGGCGGAGATAAACTCGTTAAGGATTCTCCCGAAGCGTTAAGCGAAATTAAGAATCTCACAGGTAAGGAAGTTACCAAAGAAGATGCCAAAAAAGGAACAATTGCTTATGACATATTGAAGAAGCACAACACTTCGGACAATATGGATAAGCTAAAAATAAGATTTGACAAGCTTACATCCCACGATATTACTTTCGTGGGTATTATTCAGACCGCAAGAGCTTCGGGACTTGAAAAATTCCCCATGCCCTACGTGCTTACCAACTGCCACAATTCACTTTGCGCGGTAGGAGGAACTATCAATGAAGATGACCATATGTTTGGTCTTACATGTGCCAAGAAATACGGCGGTGTTTATGTTCCCCCTCATCAGGCGGTTATTCACCAGTTCGCAAGAGAAATGCTTGCAGGATGCGGAAGAATGATTCTCGGATCCGATTCCCATACACGTTACGGTGCACTCGGTACCATGGCAATGGGTGAAGGCGGACCCGAACTTGTTAAGCAGCTTCTCAATCAGACATATGATATCAATATGCCCGGAGTTGTAGGTGTTTATCTTGAAGGTGCACCCGTTAAAGGTGTGGGACCTCAGGACGTTGCGCTTGCAATTATCGGTGCCGTATTCGGCAACGGATATGTAAAGAATAAAGTAATGGAATTTGTCGGACCCGGCGTATCAAATCTTACACCCGATTTCAGAATCGGTATCGATGTAATGACAACCGAGACAACATGTCTTTCTTCAATCTGGAGAACGGACGATCAGGTTAAGGAATTCTTTGAGATTCATAACCGTCCCGAAGATTATGCAGAACTTAATCCTTCGGATGTTGCTTACTATGACGGAATCATTAAGATTGATTTATCCACGATCAAACCCATGATTGCAATGCCGTTCCATCCGAGCAACACATATACAATCGAAGAATTAAACGCAAATCTTATGGATATTCTCGATGACGTTGAAAAGAAGGCGCTTGTTTCTTTGGACGGTGCTGTTGAATATTCATTAAAAGATAAAGTTCATGACGGCAAATTTGTGGTTGAACAGGGTATTATCGCAGGATGTGCCGGCGGCGGATTCGAAAACATCTGTGCAGCTGCCGATATCCTCGACGGAAAGTATATCGGAAACGGAGCATTCACATTAAGCGTATATCCCGCTTCAATGCCCATATATATGGAAATCATTAAAAACGGATGTGCAGCCAAGATTATGCAGACCGGTGCAGTACTTAAGACTGCATTTTGCGGACCCTGCTTCGGCGCAGGAGATACTCCCGCAAACAATGCATTTTCTATCCGTCATTCAACAAGAAACTTCCCCAACAGAGAAGGTTCCAAACTTCAGAACGGCCAGATTTCTTCCGTTGCTCTTATGGATGCTCGTTCCATCGCAGCCACAGCGGCAAATCACGGAGTACTTACAGCCGCTACAGAATTTGACGGTAATTTCAACAAATATAAATATTTCTTTGACAAAGAAATTTATGAGAACCGCGTATTTGATTCAAAGGGCGTAGCCGATCCCACGCAGGAGATTCAGTTCGGTCCCAATATCAAAGACTGGCCCAAGATGTCGGCACTTCCTGAAAACCTTCTTCTTAAGGTTGTTTCGGAGATCCATGATCCCGTTACCACTACGGATGAACTTATTCCTTCAGGAGAAACATCATCATATCGTTCAAATCCTTTGGGACTTGCAGAATTTGCATTATCCAGAAAGGATCCCGAGTATGTGGGAAGAGCAAAAGCAGTTCAGGTTGCACAGAAAGCCCTTGAAGCAGGTGAATGTGCAGGAAAGGCAGTTCCCGAAGTCGGAGAGGTTATGGCTGTTGTCAAGAAGACATTCCCCGATGTAGAGCATGACAATTTAGGCGTAGGATCAACAATCTTTGCGGTTAAACCCGGTGACGGATCTGCGAGAGAGCAGGCTGCAAGTTGCCAGAAAGTTCTCGGAGGCTGGGCAAACATTGCGAACGAATATGCTACAAAACGTTATCGTTCCAACCTTATTAACTGGGGTATGCTTCCTTTCCTTATCGAAAAGGGAGATTTGCCTTTCAAGAATCTTGATTACATCTTCCTTCCCGGAATAAAGCAGGCCGTAATCGACAAGAAAGAGAATATTGAGGCTTATGTTGTAAAGGACGGAAGCTTAAATAAATTCGAGATGAAAATCGGCGAACTTACAGATGAGGAAAGACAGATTATTCTTAAAGGATGCCTGATTAATTACAACAGAGTATAAATCGTGAAAACGCCCTGAAAAAGGGCGCTTTTCATATCCTGAAAATCCTGGTAAAAAGGGGTGATTTTTATGTCAAATACAAATGTTTTTAGTTCGTGCATATTTATTTATAGTTGATGATAAACCCCTTTTTTTTTAATTTTATTGTGGTATATTTAATACAACAAAAGGAACAAAACAGTTTACCTTTTAAATCGAAAGTTTTAAGATTGCTGGTAAAGTTGAATTTTGATCCTGATGCTTAAAATTTGATTTTCTTGTTTTCTTAAGTAAATAATAAAAATGTGACGGTTTTTGTTGAATTCTGTGACAAGAAATTTAAAGATTAAGCGGACGGATTGATTGGATACCGAAGCAGGAATTTTAAATCAAGTAGATTTAGAGGAAGGGCGGACCAAGATCAAAAGATGTTCGCCGAATTGCTGTAATCGACATTAGTCGGTTGTCGGTGCTAAGAATCGATGAGGTGTCGAAATGAATTTAGAAGAGTTGAAATAGGAAACGGTGGTAAAAGCAGAATGGCTTTTGGTACGGTTTCCTTTTTCATTATGAAATTTTAAGCGGGTAGGACCGCTTTTTTTATTGCCCGGGATAAAGGGGCGATTTTTAAAATAATATTTATAGTTTTCCCGTAAAGTTGTATAATTAAGGGGATATGTGAAAAAAGCCCCAAAGGGACGGAATGGAGATTTTGACATGAATATAGTCGTACTTGCCGGAGGAAACTCAACCGAAAGAGATGTGTCACTGGTTTCCGGAAAATGCGTATATGAGGCACTTAAATCAAAAGGCCATAATGTTGTGCTTTTGGATGTTTATCTCGGTATTAAGGATGTTGATATCGCAAATATCTTCGAGGATAAGAGAAACTGGGCAGAGGGAATAGAAAAGGTCAAAGAGGACAATCCCGATGCAGATTATATAAAGAAACTTAAAGGCGACGAGAAGGATTTCTTCGGTGCAAACGTTAAAGAGATCTGCGCTATGGCGGATATCGTATTCTTAGCACTTCACGGGGCCAACGGAGAGGACGGAAGGATCCAGGCGTCACTTGACCTTATGCAGGTTAAATACACCGGTACGGACTATTTAAGCAGCGCCATCTGCATGGATAAGTCCATGACTAAGGATTTCTTTATCATGAAGGGTGTAAACACACCGAAGTCCTATACGATACATAGCGAAAGCGAAGCTGATGAAGGATTTAAAGCTATCGGTCTGCCGATGGTCGTAAAGGCTCCGAACGGCGGATCGAGCGTAGGAGTATTTATCTGCCACGAAGAAGCTGAGGCAAGGAAAGCCGTCAGCGAATGCTTCAAACTTGACAACCATGTTCTTCTTGAACAGTTTATAGACGGTAGAGAATTCACATGCGGTATTCTCGAAGGAAAAGCTCTTCCGATTGTAGAGATCGAACCCGTAAAGGGATTTTACGATTACAAAAACAAGTATCAGGCAGGCAGCACGATCGAGACCTGTCCGGCAAAACTTTCCGATGAGATCACAAAGAGGATCCAGAAGAATGCCGAGAGAGCATTCGAAGCCTTGCATCTTAAAACTTATGCCAGAATAGATTTTCTTCTTGATAAAAATGAGAATGATTTCTGTCTTGAGGCGAATACTCTGCCGGGTATGACACCGACCTCGCTCCTCCCTCAGGAAGCCAAGGCAATCGGCATAGATTACCCCGAATTATGTGAGAAAATCATCGAGATTTCACTCAAAAAGTATGAAAACTAATGTTAAATCTAAATTTAACAAAATGGTAAAATGAAGTAATATCAAGCATTCAGCTTTTATACAATGAAAGGTTTACGAAATGAAGATACTTACGGTCGAAAATATAGTAAATGCCCTTCAGGCGACCCTCGTTAATGGTGAAGAATTTAAAGAAAAGGCTCTCGAGGGAGCTGCCATCGACTCGAGAAAAGTCGAAAAAGACAATTTGTTTTTTGCAATCAAAGGTGACAAGGTTGACGGTCATGATTTTATAAAGGCGGCGTTTGACAACGGTGCCGGTGCCGTCATCTGTGAAAGAGTGCCCGACGGTGAAGAGGGAATCTGCATTGTGGTCGAGGACACGGTTGAGGCATTAAAGAAACTTGCATCTTTCTACAGAGAGCAGCTTGGCATCAAGGTGGTCGGTGTCACAGGGTCGATCGGCAAGACCACGACCAAAGAATTCATAGCAACGGTTCTTTCTCAAAAATACAATGTCTTCAGGACAGAAAAAAATCAAAACAACCTTATCGGTTTGCCGTTATCCATTTTGAATATTAAAGAAAACAATGAAGTGGCCGTTCTTGAGATGGGAATAAGCGAGTTTGGCGAGATGACCAAGCTTTCCGAAATTGCCAAACCGGATATTTGTGTCATCACCAATATAAGTGCATGCCATCTTGAAACACTCGGATCTCTTGACGGAGTATTCAAAGCAAAGACAGAGATTTTTGAACATATGAACCCGGAGGGCGACGTATGTGTATGCGGCGATGACGAAAGACTCGCAACCCTCAAAGAGGTCAAGGGCAAAAAGGTTGTTACCTTCGGTTTTGATGAAAAGAATGAAGTTCATCCCACAAAGATTGTCAACAGAGGTCTTTGGGGAAGCGAATGTACCATAGAAAACGGAGACGGAATCTTTAATGTCAGCGTGCCCCTTGCAGGAAAGCACATGATTATGGATGCTCTGGCTGCAATAAGCGTTGCAAAGATTCTTGATGTGTCCGCAGAGCAGGCCAGTTTTGGAATATCCTGCGTAAAGGCATTGGCAGGAAGAAACAATATTATTCAGAAAAACGGCATCACCATTCTTGATGACTGTTACAATGCAAGCCCCGAATCCATGAAATCGGCTCTCGATCTTTTGACGGAAGCAATCACTCCGACCGTTGCAATACTCGGAGACATGTTCGAACAGGGCGAAAACGTAGACAAGGGACACGAAGAGATAGGCAAGTATGCCGTAGAAAAAGGAATCAATACCATTGTCTGCGTCGGTACGCTTTCAAAAAAGATGTACGACAAGGCACAAAGTGAGTCATCGCTAAAAGAAGATATCGAAGTCCTTTATTTTGCAACTGTGGATGAAGCAATCGAAAATCTTGATAAATTCATCAAAAAAGACGATACCGTGCTCATCAAGGCTTCAAACGGCATGAAATTCAACAGAATCCTCGAAGCCGTAACAAGCGATAAGATTCAGTTTGAAAAAAGAGAGGAAAAGCTTTTTAAAAAGCCCAATATCGTAAACGCCAATCTAGACGAACTGATGAGCGAGATTAAAAACGTCGGTGCCAAGAAAGAGGATGAACAGGGTACGGACGAAAACAATACCGAAACACCGGCAGGAAGCGAAGAAAACAAAGCTGTCAGCGTAAAGCCTGAAAAGAGTGCCGATCAGAAAGAAAAAGAGGGTGCAAGAAAGCAGCTTGCTTTAATTATCGGTGCGGCAGCAGCTTTAATTCTTATCGGATTTGCAGTCTTTGGAATCATAAGATACAACAAGTACAAAGATGTCACCGAAGGCATCGTGGTATATTTGGACGGAACAAAATATGAGACAAAGGGACTTATCGAAGACGGCGTTATTGCCGTAACGGATGACGGTCTTGTATGGAGAAACGACAATCAGAATGTTGCCATGGGATATGACGGCAAGAGCTTTTTCTATGCAGTACCCGACGGCGGCAATTATGAACTTTTTGTTTGTGACAGGAACGGCAAGAATAAAAAGACCGTTGCCAAGACTGTCAGAAGATACGATATTCTGAAAAAAGACAATATCATTTTCATATCGGGAAATGCCCTTTATACATATAATGTCAAAAAAGACGAGACGAATCTTGTGGCAGAGGAAGTATTGAAATACAGCTTAAACGAGAAGAAAAACGAGTTTGTTTATTATACATTCTCGGGCGGCCTCTATTACATGAAGGCCGGCAAACCCGAAACGCTTGTTTTGCTTGATGAAAATGTTACTTCATTCGAATACGCTGACCCTGATTTAAAGAATATTTTCTATTACAAATTAAACGGACTGTATGTCTGCAAGAGGGGCAAGGAAAATCTTTTTATCGCTCCTGAAGCAAAGAATCTTTACATCGCTGCAAAAGAGAAAAATACAAAGATATATTATTGCGATGAAGATAACAGATTATATTATTTTAACGTCAAGGATTCCGAACCCAAAACGGTAACCGATAACGCAACCGGTGTTTTCGGAATGGCATACGAATATGCATCTTTGATGGCGATGGATTCAAACGGCGAATGGAAGTATATCAAAGACGATAAGATATATGAATTAAAAGATTTCTCCGTGGGACGTTCCATGCAGGTTGTCGGTGCGGACAAAAAGAATCTGTATTTCATTAATATCGATGCATTAACCAATGTAGGAAGTCTTTACTCCGTATCAGACAAAGGTTTCTCAAAGCAAAAGAAGCCTGTACTTGAAAGTACAAACGTATCGAGTGTCGAATATATAGGAGAGGGCAATATATTCGTCAACAAAACCGACGGAGGCGGCAATAACGACTTATACGAAAGAGAGAAGCTTATCGCCAGAAATGTTGAAGTCGGAAGTTTGAAAAAGACCGAGTTCGGAAATGATTATGTATTTGCTTATCAGGTATCCGATACGGACGGCTTTTATAAAATCGTTTTATATAACGGAAGCACGATTAAAGAAATCGGCAGCAGCCTGGACAAGGATGTCGTTGCCTTAAGCAAGAGAAAAATATACTTCAGAACCAAAGGCAATGTAATGTTTGATATTAAGTACTTTAACGGCAGCAAGGTTAAATCCTACAGGGAAAACGTAACCGAGTTTAAGTATATTCAGTATTAGAAACAGGGGCATGAGATGATCATCAAAAACGGCAGAATAATCGATCCCGCGAACAATATTGATTTTATCGGGGACATCAAAGTTCAGGACGGCATTATCACATCGGTAACCAAGACGGGCGATATGTCCGATAATTGGGACAGGTATAAAAAGCCGATTGACCCGACCGTCGACGAATACGGAGAGGATTTTATAGACGCCGCGGGTTATGCGGTTATGCCCGGCTTTATAGATGTTCATTCGCATTTCAGGGATCCCGGATTTGAATACAAGGAAGATATATTGACCGGTGCCGAGGCGGCAGCTGCGGGAGGATATACCACGGTTGTTTTGATGTGCAATACAAAGCCTGTGGTTGATAATCCCGATACGCTTGATTATGTCATCAATAAAGGCAAAGAGGCCTTAATAAAAGTTGAGTCCTGCTCGAGTGTTACCAAGGGACTTAAAGGCGAAGAATTAAACGATTTCGATGAGATGGTAAGACACGGCGCGGTCGGTTTTACGGACGACGGCATTCCTCTCATGGATGAGAATATTTTAAGAGAAGCTTTTAAGAAGGCAGGAAAACTTCCCGTAAGCCTTCATGAAGAAGACAAGAATCTCATCAAACAAAACGGAATAAATCACGGTAAGGCAAGCGAACATTATGAGGTGTTCGGATCTCCGAGAGAAGCGGAGATTAATCTTATAAAAAGAGATTTGCAGATTGCGCTTGAAGAAGGCGGAATGATTGATGTTCAGCATATATCAAGCAAAGAGGGCGTGGAGCTTGTAAGAAATGCCTTAAAAGAAGATTTAAAGAAACAGGGTGTTTCGGATTTTGAGAATCCGTCCGTAACAAGACATATTCATGCTGAAGCTACACCTCAGCATTTTTCCCTTACGGAAGATGCTCTTATAGAAAAAGGAACGCTTGCAAAGCTTAATCCACCTTTCAGGGAAGAGGCTGACAGGCAGGCAATCATAGAAGGTTTGAAAGACGGCACCATCGATTTGATAGCGACCGATCATGCGCCTCATTCGAAGGAAGAAAAAGAAAAAAGCATTACCGAAGCTCCGAGCGGAATGATAGGACTTGAAACAGCATTTGCGCTTGCGATAACGCATCTTGTGAATGAAGCAGGAATGAGTCTTTCGGATGTGATAAAAAAGATTACAATCAATCCGGCGAAACTTTATAATTTTGAAAGAGGAAGCCTTTCGGTGGGAGCACCTGCCGATATCACAATAGCTGATATCAATGAAAAATGGATTGTAAACGAGAAGGATTTTAAATCCAAATCTTCCAATTCTCCTTTTATAAAGGAAGAACTTACCGGAAGAGTTAAAATAACGATTTGCGACGGAGAAATCGTTTATAAGAATTAATTGTTTTTCGGAGGAAAAATGTTTTACAGAAATGTCGATGAGGGAAAGGTAATTTCCCAGGAGGAGATTTCGGACGGAATCTTCAGTTTATGGATTAAAAATGAGGGAGCAAAGGAAGCCGGAGCAGGTCAGTTTGTCGGAGTATATCCAAAAGACAAATCCACACTCCTTATGCGTCCCATAAGTATTTGCGAGACAGACAAAGAAGCGGGAAGCATGCGTCTTGTCTACAGAGTTGCGGGAAAGGGAACAAAGGAATTTTCTTCTCTTAAGAAGGATGATACGGTTAAAATTCTTGCCAACCTCGGAAACGGTTTTCCCGTGGATGAAGTAAAAGGAAAATGCATTGTGCTCATGGGCGGCGGAATCGGAATACCTCCGATGCTTGGAACCGCAAAAGCGCTTTTTGGAGAAGATGTCCATTCATATCTCGGATACAGAAACAATGACACATTTCTTTCCGATGAATTTTTGAAATACTCAAAGGTTTATCTTGCAAGCGAAGACGGAAGTGTCGGAGTCAAGGGCAACGTGCTTGATGCTTTGAGAGCGAGTATTAACGTTAAACCGGATGTCATTATGGCATGCGGTCCCATGCCCATGCTTCGTGCCATAAAGAAGTATGCTGAAGAGAATAATATAAAGGCATACATTTCTCTTGAAGAAAGAATGGCGTGCGGTGTCGGCGCGTGCCTTGGATGCGTTTGCAAAACCGTTAAAAAGGACGACCATTCGCATGTCAACAATACCAGAATCTGTACCGAAGGACCGGTATTTGATGCAACGGAGGTGGATATCTGATGAATACAAAAGTTACCATAGCGGGAGTGGAATTCAAAAATCCCGTAATGAGCGCATCGGGTACTTTCGGCTCCGGAATGGAATATGCAAGTCTTGTTGATTTAAACAAGCTCGGTGCAGTCGTTACAAAAGGCGTGAGCAATATTCCCTGGGAGGGCAATCCTACTCCGAGAGTTGCGGAAGTTTACGGAGGAATGCTTAATGCCATCGGACTTCAGAATCCCGGTGTGGATGTTTTTATTGAAAGAGATCTTTCGTTCCTTTCGAAATACGATACCAATGTTATCGTCAATGTATGCGGAAAATCCGTTGAGGATTATATTGAAGCCGTAGAAAGATTAAACGATACGAATGCGGATATGTTTGAAATCAACGTATCCTGCCCCAATGTAAAAGAAGGCGCCATTGCATTCGGTCAAAAGGCAGATGCACTTTTCAACATTACCGATAAAATCAAAAAGGTATCAAAGAAGCCGATAATCATGAAATTAAGTCCCAACGTAACGGATATTACCGAGATGGCAAAGGCAGCAGAGGCTGCGGGAAGCGATGCCATTTCTTTAATCAATACGATTACAGGAATGAAGATAGACATCGAAAGAAGAAAATTCGTTCTTGCCAATAAAACCGGCGGAATGTCAGGCCCGGCAATAAAGCCCGTGGCGGTTAGAATGGTTTACCAGTGTGCAAATGCCGTAAAAATTCCGATAATAGGTATGGGAGGAATCATGACCGGTGAGGATGCGGTTGAATTTCTTATGGCAGGTGCCACAGCTGTTGCGGTAGGCGCCGCAAACTTTATTAATCCGAGTGCGATGATTGATGTTATCGACGGAATAGAAAATTACATGAGAAAACATAATGTATCCGATATAAACGAAATTATCGCTTGCGTATAAAATATTTGGGGTGAAGAATATGGCAATTAACAAAACTATCAGGGAAAAAGCATATGCCAAAGTTAATCTCGGACTTGATGTGTTAAGAAAGAGAGAAGACGGATATCATGAAGTAAAAATGATTATGCAGACTATCGGTATATGCGATGAATTGATTATTTCCACATCGGCTGATACCGTGGGTGTGAATCTTCTTGCGGACGTGGATACCCTTCCTCTTGACGGTACCAATCTGATTGTCAAAGCAGCCAATCTCATGATGGAAAAATACAACATTAAGCAGGGTATTGATGTTAAGCTTATCAAAAATATTCCCGTGGCAGCAGGACTTGCAGGCGGAAGTTCCGATGCGGCAGCCACGCTTCGCGGAATGAACAGGCTTTTCGGACTCGGACTTACCGAGGAAGAACTCTGCCGACTTGCATTAAAGATCGGAGCCGATGTTCCGTTTTGCGTACACGGCGGAACATATCTTTCCGAAGGCATCGGAGAAAAGCTTACCAAACTTGAAGATGTGCCTCAATGCACCGTTCTTGTGGCCAAACCCAATTTCGGAGTTTCCACAGGATATGTATATGCCAATCTTCACGTGGATAAAATCAAAAAACATCCCGATATGGACAAGGTAATAGAATGTGTCAACAACAAGGATTTAAAAGGAATTGCTTCCAATATGGAAAATATTCTCGAGAATGTGACCATTCACGATTATCCGTTTATTCAGGTTATCAAAGATATAATGAACGATTTCGGAGCGCTCAATTCCCTTATGAGCGGAAGCGGACCGACGGTATTCGGATTGTTTGACAACAAAGCAAATGCGGAGAGAGCTGCAGTTGCATTAAGAGAACTTGATGATGTCGGAGATGTAATAGTTACCTGCTTCGAAGATTTAAGCAGTGAAGAAACAAGAAAGAAAGCACAGATTACGGTCAAATCGGCGATGGATGGCGATGAGCCCACAATAGAAGTTCATGATTGCGTGGCGGTAGAAAAAAGAGGAACAATCAGCATAACATATTACGAAAAAGATCCCGAGTCAAAATCGGAAATCAAAAATGTTCTTACCATCAGCGACAGGAGACTCGATTACGTCAAAACAGGCGCTGCCAATACGAAGATGATTATCACTCCCGACGAAGCCACGACACAGGTTTACAGCACCCCTTACGGTGAGATCGATATTGACATTATCTGCCATGAATTTGTATTAAATGAGATTGCTGACAGAATTATGCTTGAACTTGATTATGACATCATGCAGGGCAACTCAAGCATGAATCACTGCAATATGAGAATCGAGATTGAATATAATATCTGATGAGTCGATACTAAAAGCATAAAAAAATGGTCGTTTTCGAACGACCATTTTTAATTACTTTTTAATGGGATTTGCACCCGTCTTGTCCTGAAGCTTTTCAACCATTTTCTTGAAAGCGCTTTTCTTTTTCTGAGGAACGGGGTCCGTCTTGCCGTGTGCGGTCTTTACGGAGACAATGTACATTCCGCTGACAATCGCTTTAACTTCCTTTTTAACGGGAATGGAATCAAATATCTTTTCATCTGCGATTAAAGTAAGAATCTGCGGTCCGACTTTGGCTTTGACAACAGGCACCTTCATGAATTTGGACATCTTGGGAGCCTGGTCGACTACAACCTGAGGAAAACCTGCATCTTTGAATCTGACTTTTTTCTTGTCGATGATAAGCATTGAAACATTCTGTCTGTTCTCATCGAGGAATTTCTGCTGCTCGGCCTGCTTTTTATCAAGTCTCTTTCCGAGGAAGAAAAGAACGATGACTGCTATAAGTAAAACTCCCGTAATGGATAGCATTACAATGGAGAATGTATTGATTAAAAGTAAATTGGGTACCATTTGTGACCTCCTGAAAAATTGCTTTACTATTCTAACAAAAATAAGAGAAAATAGCAAGAATTCTCGTGAATTCAGTGTCTTGATTTATAAAATTTGCTGTGTTATCATAGACGCGATATCGTTTTTACATAAATATAGGAAAAAGTACATGAGCGAAAGACAGTTTAATATCATATGCGGTCATTACGGATGCGGCAAAAGCAATTATTCCATTAATCTTGCGATGGAAATGGCCAAAGAAGGCCGAAAAGTAATGCTTGTGGATCTGGATCTGGTTAATCCTTACTTCCTCTCATCCGGTTACAAAGACATGCTTGAACAAAACAATATAAAGGTTATCGCTCCTTTGTTTGCCAATACAAATGTTGAAACTCCTGCCTTACCTGCGGATTTGAACCTGATATTTGAGACCGACATGGATGTGGTTATGGATCTGGGAGGAGACGATGCGGGAGCGGTGGTGCTCGGAAGATACGCTTCTCAGATTGCGGCCATTGATTACGAGATGACATACCTGGTCAACAAATACAGAAATCTGACTTCCACGGTGGACGATACGGTGGAAATCATCAAGGAGATAGAAGCTGCTTCAAGATGCAAAGCAACCAAAGTCATCAACAATTCGCATCTTAAATTTGAGACAACATTCAAGGTGATTGAGGAATCGGTTGAATACGCAAAGGGTGTTGCAAAAGAGCTCGGACTTCCTTTTATGGGAAGCACGATTCCCGATTTTCTTCTGGAAGACGAGGATGTAAAAAAGAAAGTCGAAACATCCGAAGAAATCTATTTCCCGGTAAAGATTTACGTTCGTGCACCCTGGGAATAAGTTTTAAACAACTTGTTTACATCTGATAAATTAAGGAATAATATATATATTTGAACATTTTATTCCGGCTATTATGAAAGAGAGGAAAATACTATGGCAAAAGTTACGATTAACGAAACTTTATGTAAAGGTTGCGGTCTTTGTGTCGATGCCTGTCCAAAGAATTTGTTGGAACTTGCTACAGACCATATCAACGCCAAAGGATATCATCCTTCGACTATGAAAGACCAGTCACAGTGCGTGGGATGCGCTTCATGCGCTATTATGTGCCCTGACGTGGCGATTACGGTAGAAAGATAGGAGGAAAATATAAATGGCAGAGAAAGTTTTGATGAAAGGAAACGAAGCACTTGCTGAAGCAGCTATCCAGTGCGGCTGCAGACATTACTTCGGTTATCCCATTACACCTCAGACAGAGGTAGCTGCATATATGTCCAAGAGACTTCCCAAAGAAGGCGGTACATTCCTTCAGGCTGAATCGGAAATTGCGGCAATCAATATGGTATTAGGAGCAACCAGTGCAGGTGTCAGAGCTATGACATCTTCATCTTCACCCGGAATTTCACTTAAATCGGAAGGTGTATCCTACATCGGCGGTTCAGACCTTCCCGCTCTTATTATAAATGTACAGAGAGGCGGCCCCGGACTCGGCGGTATTCAGCCTTCACAGTCAGACTACTGGCAGGCTACAAAAGCTTTGGGTCACGGCGACTTCCAGCTTTTCGTACTTGCACCTTCAACAATTCAGGAAATGGTAGACTTCGTATCACTTGCTTATGAAGTAGGCGAGAAATACAGAGTGCCCGCAATGATTCTTTCCGACGGTATGCTCGGACAGATGATGGAGCCCGTTGAGTTCCCCACAAAGAAGGACGAACCTGTCGCAGACAAGCCCTGGGCTACAAACGGTCACCAGAACAAGAGAAAGAAAAATATCATCAATTCATTATACATTCAGCCCGAAGAGCTCGAGAATCTCATTAAAGAGAGATATGAGCGTTATGCAAAGATCAAAGAGAACGAGCAGAGAGCTGAAGAATTTATGTGCGACGATGCCGAAATCTTCGTAGTTGCATTCGGTGCAAGTTCACGTGTATCAAGAAGTGCTGTTATGCAGGCCAGAGCAGAAGGTATCAAGGTCGGTCTTATCCGTCCCATTACTCTTTGGCCTTTCCCTGACAAAACTATCGAGAAGAATGTAGACAAAGCCAAGAAGTTCCTTTGCGTCGAGATGAACATGGGACAGATGGTTGATGACGTTAAACTTGTTGTTAACGGTCGTAAGGATGTTGAGTTCTTCGGACGTACCGGCGGAGTTATTCCCACACCGGCTGAAGTACTTGGCGAGATTCGCAGACTTGCAGGAAAGGAGAACTAATCATGGCTGTAGTTTTTGAAAAACCCAAGGCATTGGCTGATGTGCCTTTTCATTACTGCCCCGGATGTACTCACGGTATTGTACATCGTCTTGTGGCAGAAGTTTTAGACGAACTCGGAGTTGAAGGTCAGACAGTAGGTGTCGCTTCCGTAGGATGTTCGGTATTCAGTTACAACTATTTTAATTGCGATATGGTTCAGGCTGCTCACGGACGTGCTCCCGCTGTAGCAACAGGTCTTAAGAGAGCTCTTCCCGATAATGTAATCTTTACATATCAGGGCGACGGTGACCTTGCTGCCATCGGTATGGCTGAAACAGTTCATGCTGCAACCAGAGGCGAGAATATCACAGTTATTTTCATTAATAATGCTATTTACGGTATGACAGGCGGCCAGATGGCTCCCACATCACTTCCCGGACAGGTTACTCAGACTTCTCCTTACGGAAGAGATGTTAAGACAGCAGGTTATCCCATCCGTGTATGCGAGCTTCTTTCCACACTTTCGGGAACAGCACTTGCACAGCGTGTAACAGTTGATTCCGTAGCTCATGTAAGAGAAGCCAAGAAAGCCATCAAGAAAGGCTTTGAAAACCAGATTAACAAGAGAGGATACTCCATCATCGAAGTTGTATCCACATGTCCTACAAACTGGGGTCTTTCCCCCAAGGAAGCAATCAATTGGTTAAGAGACAACATGCTTCCTTACTATCCTCTCGGAGTATACAAAGACGTAACTGCAGAAGAAGGAGGGGATAAGTAATGAGTACACTTAATGTTTTACTTGCAGGTTTCGGTGGACAGGGAATTTTGTTCGGCGGAAAAACACTTGCTTATTCGGGACTTCTCGATGGAAAGAACCTTTCATGGCTTCCTTCATACGGACCTGAAATGCGTGGCGGTACATGTAACTGCTCAGTAGTTATCAGTGACGACCCTATCGGTTCACCGTTAGTAACACAGCCTGACGTTCTTGTGGCAATGAACCGTCCTTCACTTGAGAAATTCGTTAACGCAGTTGTTCCCGGCGGAATGATTCTCGTTGACAGTTCAATGGTTGACATCAAAGTTGAAAGAGATGATGTTAAGGTATTCTACATCGATGCCACAAAGATTGCAGATGAGAACAACATGAAGAGTTGTGCAATCATCATCCTTATCGGAAAGATGTTCAAGGAAATCGGTTTCCTTAACAAAGACGTTGTAAACGATGCAGTTAAGAAGGTTATCCCTGCAAAGAAGGCAGCAATGATCGAACTTAACTTAAAGGCAATCGAAATCGGTCTTAATTCATAATTGATTTACTAAAAACCGCTTCCCGCACAATTGCGTGCGGGAAGCATATAACAATGGCATGGGATTCCTCTCATGCTCAAAGACGACACGCCATAAATAATTGTGGCGTGTAATGTGTTTTTTAAAAGATTACATTTTTTTAAGAGAAAGGTGCGTGCAATATGGATGAAATCAGAGAAATAGCCATGAGAATCAAAGAACTCCGCGAAATTTGCGATTATTCCGAAGAAGAGGTGGCAGCACGTGTCGGTGTGAGTGTCGAGACATACAGAGAGTATGAAAAGACAGGAAAGGACATTCCCATCAACACTATTTTTCAACTTTCGAAAATGTATAAGGTGGATATGTCGGAAATCTTGACCGGCGTTTCCGCAAAACTTAACACGTATCAGATTGTTCGTGCCGGACAGGGCGCAAAAGCAGACAGATATCCCGGATATGAATTCAAGGATTTGGCATATCATTATGCAAATACGCTTATGCAGCCTTTCATAGTAACACTTGATCCGTCCGACAAACCTGCAGATCTCGTTACGCACAGGGGGGAAGAATTTAACCTGGTGTTGGAAGGTACCGTCGTCGTCACCTTTGGTGACAAGGAATTGATTTTGGAAAAAGGCGACAGTATTTATTTTAACCCCAATTACCCTCACGGACAAAGATGCGGAGGAAACACTCCCGCTACGTTCCTGACGATGATTGCGGAGTAAGGAAACGGAGAATAGAAAAATGTTAGAGAAATTTTTACCACGAATAGAATTTGACAGTTACGAAGATTTTAAGGAAAATTACAAAGTTAATGCCCCTGAGGATTTTAACTTTGCATATGATATAGTTGATGCATGGGCCAAGGAAGAGCCTGATAAAAGAGCGCTTCTTTGGTGCAACGACCATGATGAAGAAAGAACATTTACTTTCACGGACATATCAAAGATGTCCAATCAGGTTGCCAATATGTTCAGAGCAAAAGGTCTTAAAAAAGGCGATGTAGTAATGCTTATTTTAAGAAGACGCTGGGAGTATTGGATTACCGCCACAGGTCTTATGAAACTCGGCGTTATTATCGTACCGGGTACATTGCAGCTGACCAAAAAAGATATTGCATACCGTGCAAATGCTGCATCAATCAAAGCATTTGTATGTGTTGATGACGAATATGTTTTACAGCAGATGGAACTTGCGCGTCCGGAAGCTCCCTGCATTGAAAACGTATTTATCGTAGACAACAAAGAGAGAGAAGGCTGGATTAATTTCAACGCTGAGATCGCAAAATATCCCGATACATTCGAGCGTCCCACAGACGACCAGAGAACAGTCGGAACAGATCTTATGCAGATTTATTTCACATCGGGTACCACTGGAATGCCCAAGATGGTTTGCCACAATTATTTCCATCCTCTCGGACATATTGTTACGGCACATTACTGGCAGAGAGTACAGGAAAACAAGCTTCATATGTCTGTTTCCGATTCGGGCTGGGCTAAGTTCGGATGGGGCAAGATTTACGGACAGTGGATCTGCGGAACTACGATTTTCTGTTACGACATGGATAAATTCCATGCAAACAATCTGCTTGCAAAGATTGAAAAATACAGACTTACAACATTCTGTGCGCCTCCCACAATGTACAGATTCATGCTTCAGGAAAAGGTTGAAGATTATGATTTGTCTAGCGTAGAACACTGGGCTACCGCAGGAGAGGCTTTAAACCCCGAAGTATTTAACAGATGGGAAGAACTTACAGGCAAAAAGATTGCTTCCGGATTCGGGCAGACCGAAGGAACGGTACTTATCGCAAACTTCCCCTGGTTTGAAAGCAAACCCGGCACACTCGGCAAGCCTTCACCCATTTACGATCTTCATCTTTTTGATGCAGACGGTAAGGATTGCGAGAACGGTGAAGAGGGCGAAATCGTTATCTGCGATGTAATCAAGAATCCTCCCATCGGACTCTTTGTAGGATATTACAAGAATAAGGAACTTACAGATGAGGCTCTCGGCAGCGGCAATTACAATCTTAAGGACGTTGCATGGAGAGACAATGACGGATATTACTGGTTCGTAGGTCGTCACGATGACGTTATCAAATGTTCGGGATACCGTATCGGACCTTTTGAAGTAGAGAGTGCTCTTATCGAGCATCCCGCAGTAGTAGAATGTGCCATCACAGCCGCACCCGATCCCATCAGAGGACAGGTTGTTAAGGCAAGAATCGTTTTGGCAGCAGGATACACTCCTTCGGAAGAACTTACCAAGGAATTGCAAAACCATGTTAAGCATGCAACAGCACCTTACAAGTATCCGAGAATTGTAGAATACGTTGATGAGTTACCCAAGACACTCGGCGGCAAGATTAAGAGAAAAGAATTGCGTGAAGAAGACGAGCGCATGTATTCTCAGCAATAATATAGTTACGGGACGGTTTTTCTTTGGCAAATGTAAGTATTTGGCGGCAGACCTTCCTCTTAAAAAAATAGACAGTATGGAGAAAGATTATGAGCAACGAAAAGCGTGAGGCGCAAAAGAGAAACAGAGAGAATGCCATCAGAAAAGCTAAGGCTGTAAAGAGCATTAAATGGATTGTCATTTCCTTGATGATTTTAGCCGTTTTGGGCGTTATCGGATGGGCAGTGGCATCAAGTGTTGTTACCAATACAAAACCTGTTGCCGATTACAGTGAGGGTCTTAACGAAGACGGAACAATCAAAGATGTACGTGCGCTTGATTATGTTACACTTTGCGATTACAAAAACATTAGCGTATCAAGAAGCGAAGTGGAATTAAGCGATGAAGACATGCAGGCACAGATTGATAAGCTTCTTAAGGCACATCCCGATTATGATACGGATACATCCATTAAGATTAAAGACGGCGATACCATCAATCTTGATTATGTGGGAAGCATTGACGGAGTTGAATTTCAGGGCGGTTCCACAGGCGGTGCCGGAACTTTGCTGACAATCGGTTCACATTCATACATTGACGGTTTTGAAGATGCAATCATCGGACACAATGTTGGCGAGAATTTTGATATTCATGTTACATTCCCCGAAGATTACGGCAAAGATGAATTAAACGGCAAAGAGGCTGTATTCAACATCACTATCAACAGCGTCCAGAAAATCGGCGAATTTAACGATGCGTTTGTAAAAGAGTATTTATCCGATGTGGCAAGCACCAAGGAAGAATATATACAGTATTACAAGGATACCGCACTCGATCAGAATCTTAAGGTATACATATCCGATTACATCAGAAATTATTCGACTGTAAACGATTATCCCAAGGACTATTTGAAAACTGTCAAAGGTCAGATAAAGAATACGGCAGTTGAACAGTACGAGTCCGTAAAAGAATCTTTGGGCACAATGACATTTGAAGATTATGTCGGACAGTCTAAAAAAGAGTACGAAGCATCTCTTACATCAAATGCCATGAAAACACTTGATGATAATCTTAAAATGCAGGCCATCTGCGAAGATGCAAATCTTACCGTTACGGAACAGGATGTTAAAGACATGCTTGATCTTTACGGTCTCGACAGTGCTTACTATTCTTCATACGAAGCAGAATACGGCAAAGCATATTTATATCAGACCGGCATGGCATATACCGTAATACAGTATGTACAGAGTTTGGTTAACATCACTGATTAATGTGATATAATTCTATAAAAAATAAAAAAGGAGAAACAATATGAGTTCAAACGTAAGACCTGAAACAATGGAAAGAATTACTACCGAAGCTTTGGCTAATGCTTTTATCGATGAGCAGATTGCAGAGATTAAAGCACAGGTAGGCGACAAGAAAGTACTTCTCGCTTTATCCGGAGGTGTTGATTCATCCGTTGTTGCTGCACTTTTAATCAAAGCCATCGGACAGAACCTTGTATGTGTACATGTTAACCACGGTTTACTCAGAAAAGGCGAACCCGAACAGGTTATCGAAGTATTCAAGAATCAGATGAATGCCAACTTAATTTATGTTGATGCAACAGACAGATTCCTTGACAAACTGGCAGGTGTATCCGATCCCGAGAAGAAACGTAAGATTATCGGCGGCGAATTCATCGATGTATTCGCTGAAGAGGCTGCAAAGCTTGAAGGAATCGAATTCCTTGCACAGGGAACAATTTATCCCGACATTTTGGAAAGTGACGGAGTTAAGGCTCACCATAACGTAGGAGGTCTTCCCGAAGAACTTAATTTTGAACTCGTTGAACCCGTTAAATTATTATACAAAGATGAAGTACGTGTAGTTGGCAAGGTTCTCGGCCTTCCCGACAACATGGTATATCGTCAGCCCTTCCCCGGACCCGGACTCGGTGTTCGCTGCGTAGGCGCAATCACAAGAGACAGACTTGAAGCATTAAGAGAAGCAGATGCAATTGTTCGTGAAGAAATTGAAAAACTTCCCGAGACACCCTGGCAGTACTTCTGTGCCATCCCTGACATTCAGTCCACAGGTATCAAGTATGTCAACGGCAAGGGTGAGCGTTACATGGGCTGGGCAGTTGTAATCCGTGCAGTCAACACAACAGACGCAGTTAAGGTTACAGTACCCGAAATTCCTTTCGCAACACTTTGCACAATGAGAGACAAGATCGTCCAGATCCCCGGCGTAAACAGAGTCCTCTGGGATATCTCCGAGAAGCCTGTTGCTACGATTGAGTGGGAATAGGAGCGAGTAACGAGCCAGATACATTTGACAGAGTAACCGCGAAGCGGCGATAACAAAATAAGAACGCCGACGCCATGCCAGCATGAGCGCCGGTGTTCTTTTATTTTGGTTATCGGAGAACGAAGTTCTCTCTGTCAAATGTATCTGGCGACAGACGGACCGTGCGCGGGCTTTGTCCGCAGCACCAGACGTATAACAGTATCCTCACGGTATTGAAATATTATTTTTGATATATTATAATAGCATTCACTATAATAAATGAGTTTTGTTCTAAACTCTATTTCCCGAAAATCATAAAATAAAAAAGAATAAGATCATCAATAGTTTAGGCTTTTTGCGTGCTTTTTGAAGCAAAAAATCATCTTGTTACGCGCCAAATCAAAGGGAAGCGCTAAAAGGCGCGTAAAAGCAAGAAGTACCAGTCGAAAACTACCCGCTAAATCAAAGGGAAGTGCAAAAAGGCGCGTAAAAGCAGGAAGTATCAGGGCGAAAACTACGCGCCAAATCAAAGGGAAGCGCTAAAAGGCGCGTAAAACCAAGAAGTATCAGGGCGAAAACTACGCGCCAAATCAAAGGGAAGCACCAAAAGACGCGTAGAAGCAAGAAGTATCAGGGCAAAAACTACGCGCCAAATCAAAGGGAAGCGCTAAAAGGCGCGTAGAAGCAAGAAGTATTAGGGCGAAAACTACGCGCCAAATCAAAGGGAAGCGCTAAAAGGCGCGTAAAATCAAGAAGTACCAGTCGAAAACTACACGCCAAATCAAAGAGAAGCACCAAAAGACGCGTAGAAGCAAGAGATGGTATCCAGAAGAGGAAAGAAAAGGAGGAAAGATGGAAAACTTTAGAGTAATGCTTGTAAAACAATTGAATGAAATAAATGATCTGATAGA
>Ga0129307_1000697_pt1 | contig 47516 bp, 74 predicted proteins | sample P1105metagenome_FD_94437 | JGI IMG/M metagenome (GOLD analysis project Ga0129307, IMG submission 94437) | Capybara group fecal microbial communities from Wisconsin, USA - P1105 metagenome | ecosystem: Host-associated > Mammals > Digestive system > Large intestine > Fecal | place: USA: Wisconsin...
CTACCGTCCGCAGTTCTACTTCCGTACCACCGACGTTACTGGGGTAGCTCACCTGCCTGAAGGCACCGAAATGGTCATGCCTGGGGATAACGTGGTGATGGATGTGGAACTGATCACCCCGATTGCTATCGAACAAGGTCTGCGTTTCGCTATCCGCGAAGGCGGCCATACCGTTGGCGCCGGTGTCGTTACCGAAATCGAAGGCTAATCCTTCCGATTCAATCTAATGAAAGCCCATATGAGGGGCTTGGCCAAAGCCCCTCATATTCTTATGCTTTACAGGGCCCGCGATGAGGCAGAAGATGGCTTCTGGCCCGCTGGCAAAGAAGGGAACTTCTGCTGAGTATGTCCGTTCTTGGAAACGTGGCGAATGGAGGAATTAAAAACAATGGCAAAGACTCAAAAAATCCGTATACGCCTGAAAGCGTATGACTACAAAGCACTGGATCAGAGTGCTTCCAAAATCGTAGAAACGGCGAAACGTACCGGTGCTCAGGTATCCGGCCCGATTCCCCTGCCTACGGAAAAAAACATCTATACGATTCTGCGTTCCCCCCATGTCAACAAAGACTCCCGTGAACAGTTCGAAATGCGGACGCACAAGAGACTGGTTGACATCCTGGAACCTACAGCTAAGACGATCGATGCACTGACTCGCTTGGATCTTCCTGCTGGTGTAGATATCGAGATCAAAGCGTAAGGAGGTGCGATGATGGCTAAAGGAATCTTAGGCAAAAAATTAGGTATGACCCAAATTTTTGAAGCTGACGGTACTTTGGTTCCCGTAACGGTTGTAGAAGCGGGTCCCTGCGTCGTGCTGCAAAACAAGACCGAAGAAAAAGACGGCTATAATGCTGTCCAGCTGGGTTTTGGGGATATCAAAGAAAAACAAGTCAACAAACCCATGAAGGGCTTCTTCGACAAGGCTGGTGTGGCTCCTGTAAAGGTTGTCCGCGAAGTCCGTCTGGATGCTCCTTCTGAATATAAAGTCGGTGACAAGATTGCAGCTGACATTTTCGCAGCTGGCGATCTGGTTGACGCTGTCGGCGTTTCCCGTGGTAAAGGGTTCGCTGGTACGATCAAACGCCACAACTTCGCACGTGGTCCTATGAAACACGGTTCCAAATCCCATCGTGAACCTGGTTCCAACGGCCCGATGCATTCCGGTCCTGGCGGCCGTGTGATCAAAGGCAAAAAACTGCCTGGCCGTATGGGTGGAATCAGCGCGACTGTGCAGCGTTTAACGATCGCAAAAGTGGACAAGGACCGCAACCTGATCATGGTGAAAGGTTCTGTACCTGGTGCCGCTGGTACCTTCCTGCTGCTGAGAGACACGGTTCGTCCCGATGTCGTGAAAGCAGAACAAAAATAAGGTTTAACGAAAGGAGGGCGTTTCAATGCCGAAAGTAGCAGTTTACGATATCACCGGCAAACAGACCGGTGAAGAAATAGAATTGATGGATTACGTCTTTGGCGTAGAATTCAATGAAGCCGTTGTCCATCAGGCTGTAGTGATGCAGCAAGCCAACGAACGTCAGGGCACTCATGCGACCAAGACCCGCGGTATGGTACGGGGCGGTGGCAGAAAACCCTGGAAACAAAAAGGTACTGGCCGGGCTCGTGCTGGTTCCGTCCGTTCTCCTCTGTGGGTAGGCGGTGGTACCGTCTTCGGTCCTGCTCCCCGGAGCCATGCAAAAGATATGCCTCGGAAAGCCCGTCGTCTGGCGATCCGCTGCGCACTGAGCGCAAAAGTGGCTGAAGGCGCACTGGTCGTGGTAGACAACCTGACCTTCGATGCTCCCAAGACCAAAGACGCTATCGCTATGCTGACTGGTTTTGAAGCTGCTGACAAAAAAGCCCTGATCATCACTGACGGGGAAAACGAAAACGTAGAAAAGTCTTCCCGCAACATCGAAAAGGTAAAGGCCCTGTCCAACGACTGCCTGAACGTTTACGATATCCTGAATGCGGAAAAAGTACTGCTGGCTAAAGATGCCGTAGCAAGAATTGAGGAGGTGCTCGCATAATGGCTGCCAATCCTCGCGACATTATCATCAGACCCATTGTGACCGAAAAGACTTCTGATATGATGAAGGACAACAAGTACACTTTCCAGGTGGCAATGGGCGCAAACAAGACTGAGATCCGCCAAGCCATTGAAGCCATCTTCAATGTGAAGGTTGTGAATGTCAACACCATCCGCGTCCTGGGCAAAACCAAGCGTATGGGCAAATATGAAGGTAAGCGTTCCGATTACAAGAAAGCAATTGTAAAACTGGCTGAAGGTAATACAATTCCGCTCTTCGAAGGAATGTAATTCGTCTAAGGAGGTCAAACAATGGCTATTAAAAGCTTTAATCCGTATTCTCCTTCCAGACGCAGCATGACTGTGTCCACCTTTGAAGAGATCACTACGGACAAGCCCCATCGCCCTTTAGTTGTAAAACTGAACCAGCATGCCGGCCGCAACAACACCGGTAAAATGACGGTTCGTCATCAGGGCGGCGGTCACAAGAGACAGTATCGTATCATCGATTTCAAACGGAATAAAGACAACATCCCTGCAAAAGTTGCGACCATCGAATATGATCCCAACCGCAGCGCCAACATTGCTCTGCTGAACTATGCTGACGGTGAAAAACGCTACATCCTGGCTCCTCAGGGCCTGAAGGTGGGCGACGTTGTTGTCAGCGGTCCTGAAGCTGATATCAAAGTGGGCAATGCACTGCCCCTGCTGAACATCCCTCTGGGTACCATGATCCACAATGTGGAACTGAAGATCGGCAAAGGCGGCCAGATGGGCCGGAGCGCCGGCGCTGCCATCCAGCTGATGGCGAAAGAAGGCAGCTATGCTCTGCTGCGTATGCCTTCCGGCGAACTGCGCCAGGTACACATCAACTGCCGGGCTACCATCGGTCAGATCGGCAACCTGGATCATGAAAACCTGACTCTGGGTAAAGCTGGCCGTTCCCGTTGGCTGGGCGTCCGTCCTGCTAACCGCGGTGTGGCTATGAACCCGAACGACCATCCTCATGGCGGCGGTGAAGGTCACTCCCCTGTTGGTCGTAAGCGTCCTGTTACTCCTTGGGGCAAGAGCGCCTTCGGTACTCGGACCCGGAAGAACAAGAAGGCATCTTCCAAACTGATCCTGAAACGCAGAACGAAATAATAGAGTTTGTTGAAAGGAGGCATACAGAGTGTCCAGATCCGTTAAAAAAGGACCTTATGTCCAAGCTAGTCTGCTGAAGAAAATCGAAGCGCTGAACGCTGCGCAGGAAAAGAAAGTCGTCAAGACTTGGTCCCGCAGCTCCACGATTCTCCCTGAATTCCTGGGTCACACCATTGCTGTCCATGATGGACGCAAACATGTGCCTGTGTATATCACCGAAGATATGGTCGGCCATAAATTAGGCGAATTCGCTCCTACCCGTCTGTTCAAGGGCCATGGCGATAAAGCCGCTGCTGTAACGAAATAATCAGGGGAAGGAGGATAAAATAGATGCAAGAAGCTAAAGCTGTTGCCAAATACATCCGTATCGCACCTCGCAAACTGCGCATCGTGATCAACCTGATCCGGGGCAAGTCTGTGAACGAAGCCTTTGCAATCCTCAAGTTTACCCCGAAAGTTGGTTCTGAGGTTATTGAAAAAGTTCTTCGCTCCGCTGTTGCGAACGCTGAACATAACTTTGACATGAATGTTGACAAACTGGTCGTTTCCAACGCTTGCGTTGACCAGGGTCCTACTATGAAGAGAATCCATCCGCGGTCCCGTGGACAGGCCTTCAAGATCCTGAAACGTTCCAGCCATGTCACTGTGGCTGTTTCCGAAAAATAAACATCCTGACAGAAGGAGGGAATGAATAGTGGGTCAAAAAGTTAATCCACATGGTTTCAGAGTGGGCGTAATCGCTGATTGGGATTCCAAATGGTTCGCCGACAAGGACTATCAAAAGAATCTGTTGGAAGATATCAAGATTCGTGATTTCATTAAAGATAAACAATTCCAGGCTGGTATCTCTCGGGTTGCCATCGAAAGAACCGAACAGAAGATGCGCATCAGCATCTATACGGCAAAACCTGGTATCGTGATCGGCCGTCAGGGCAGCAACATCGAACTGCTGAAAAAAGACCTGGCTAAAATGACCGACAGCAAACTGGACATCAACATCATCGAGGTGAAACAACCCGATATGGATGCTACCTTGGTTGCTGAAAACGTGGCTTCCCAGCTGGAACGCCGGATCGCTTTCCGCCGTGCCATGAAACAGTGCGTGGGGCGTACCATGCGTCTGGGCGCTAAAGGGATCAAGATCCAGTGTGCCGGCCGTCTGGGCGGAGCTGAAATCGCCCGTACCGAAAGCTATCGTGATGGCAGCATTCCTCTGCACACCCTGCGTGCCAATATCGACTACGGGACTGCTGAAGCCCATACCACTTATGGCCGTATCGGCATCAAGGTATGGATCTACAAAGGTGAAGTCCTGCCGACCAAGGCTGTGAAGAAGGAAGCTCCTGAAGCGCAAGAAGGAGGGGCGAAATAATGTTATTACCGAAGAGAGTTCAGCATCGTAAACAACATAGAGGCCGCATGAAAGGCCGTGCAATGCGTGGCAACAGAGTGGCCCATGGTGAATTTGGCCTGGTAGCTTTAGAGCCGTCTTGGATCACCAACCGGCAGATCGAAGCAGCTCGTATCGCTATGACCCGTTACATCAAACGTGGCGGCCAAGTTTGGATTCAAATTTTCCCTGACAAGCCCGTAACTGCGAAAGCTGCTGGCAGCCGTATGGGTAGTGGTAAAGGTTCTCCTGAGTATTGGGTAGCTGTAGTGAAACCCGGTCGCGTCCTGTTCGAAATGGCTGGCGTAACCGAAGATATCGCTAAAGAAGCTATGCGTCTGGCTGGCAACAAACTGCCGATCAAGACTCGCTTCGTTACGAAAGCTCAGTTAGATGCCGAAGTCACCGCGCGTGAAAATGGAGTAGGTGGTGAAGCTTAATGAAAACTAACGAAATCAGAGAAATGTCTGTTGAAGAGCTGGAAACCAAGCTGGCAGGCTTAAAAGATGAACTTTTTAATTTGCGTTTTCAAATGGCAACGGGACAACTGGAAAATCCGATGAAGATCAGAGAAGTCAAGAAATCCATTGCCCAGATCAAAACGATCCAACGGGAACGCGAAATGAACGCTTAATCCGGGAATAAACCCTAAGCGAAGGAGGAAACATTCCGTGGCTGAAGAGAGAAACTTACGTGTTACGCGTACTGGTAAAGTCGTAAGCGACAAGATGCAGAAGACTGTCGTAGTCGCTATTGAACGTCTGGTTCAACACCCTCTTTACAAAAAAGGCGTAATGCATACCATTAAACTGAAGGCTCATGACGAAAACAACGACGCTCACGTTGGCGATATCGTGAAGATCGCACAGACCCGGCCCCTGTCCAAGGATAAATGCTGGCGCGTAGTTGAAATCGTAGAACGGGCAAAATAAGATAGACTGCTGAGCATAGCTTGGCAAGGGAGGTAAACCATGATTCAACAGCAGACAGTGCTGAATGTTGGGGACAATACCGGCGCCAAAAAGATTATGTGCATCCGTGTGCTGGGCGGTTCCTATCGGAGATACGCCAACATCGGTGACATCATCGTAGCTTCTGTTAAAGATGCTACACCCGGTGGCGTTGTCCAAAAAGGTGATGTAGTGAAGGCCGTTGTGGTGCGTTCCGTAAAGGGCACCCGCCGTCCGGATGGTTCTTACATCCGCTTCGACGAAAATGCTGCGGTCCTGATCAAAGACGATAAGACCCCTCAGGGCACTCGTATTTTCGGACCAGTTGCTCGGGAACTGCGTGATAAAGACTTCATGAAGATCATTTCCCTGGCACCGGAAGTGCTCTAAAGACAAGGAGGTGTTGCAGAAATGGCTGAAGCCGTAAAATTACACGTTAAAAAAGGCGATACCGTCGTGGTATTGGCTGGTAAAGATAAAGGCAAGGAAGGCAAAGTAATCTCTGCTTTCCCGAAGAAATCCAAGGTGACTGTGGAAGGCGTGAACCAGGTGAAACGTCATACGAAACCTTCCCAGAGCAACCCTCAGGGTGGAATCATTACCAAGGAAGCTCCCATCAGCTCCTCCAACGTAATGCTGGTATGCCCGTCCTGCAAGAAACCGACCCGTGTTAAAAAAGTAGCTGCTGGCAATGGCTTTGTCAGAGCCTGCAAAAAATGCGGGGAAGTCATCGACAAATAATCTTCGGGAAAGGAGGAAAACAGATGGCAACGAGACTGCAAGACAAATACAATTCTGAAGCCGTAAAAGGCTTGATGGAAAAATTCAATTACAAGAATGTCAACGAAATTCCGAAACTGGAAAAAGTTGTTTTGAATATCGGCTGCGGTGAAGCAGTGACCAACAGCAAGGCTATTGAATCTGCTGTGGCTGACATGACCATGATCGCTGGTCAAAAGCCCATCATCACCAAAGCTAAGAAATCCATTGCTGCATTCAAACTCCGTGAAGGGATGCCCATCGGCGTGAAAGTCACCCTGCGTGGCAACCGGATGTACGAATTCCTGGATAAGTTCATGAATATTGCCCTGCCTCGGGTCCGTGACTTCAGAGGGGTCAACCCGAAATCCTTCGATGGACGTGGCAACTATTCCATCGGCTTGAAAGAACAGCTGATTTTCCCCGAAATCGACTACGATAAAGTCGATAAAGTCCGCGGCATGGATGTAATCATCGTTACGACTGCGAAAACCGACGAAGAAGGCAGAGAACTGCTGAAGCTTCTGGGTATGCCGTTTGGGGCATAAGGAGGGAAAACCGTGGCAAAGACCGCATTGATTGAAAAATGGAAAGCGGAACCGAAGTTCAAGGTCCGTAAATATAATCGCTGCAAAATCTGTGGCAGACCGCATGCTTACATGCGCAAATTCGGCATTTGCCGTATCTGCTTCCGGAAATATGCTTACGAAGGCGCTATCCCTGGCGTGACGAAAGCAAGCTGGTAAGAGCGGAGAAAGGAAGGAGGGCTTTTATAAATGACCATGACTGATCCGATCGCCGATATGCTTACGAGAATCCGTAATGCCAATTCGGTTCATCACGATAAAGTTGAAATCCCCTGCTCCAAAATCAAAACTGCCATTGCAGAGATTTTGAAGAACGAAGGATTCATTAAAGATTTCGAAGTCGTAGCCGGTGAACACCAGAATGTGATCCGTGTACAGCTGAAATACGGTCCTAACAAGGAAAAAGTTATTTCTGGCATTAAACGTATCTCCAAACCCGGTTTGAGAGTCTACACCCAAAAAGACCAGCTGCCTCGCGTACTGGGCGGCCTGGGTATCGCTGTGATCTCCACCTCCAAGGGCATGATGACCGACAAGGCTGCCCGGAAGGCTGGATTGGGCGGCGAAGTAGTTGCTTACGTTTGGTAAGAATTCCCTAGACCGGAGGTGCTTATAAGTGTCAAGAATTGGAAAAGCTCCGATTACCGTTCCTGATAAAGTAACGGTAACGGTAGAAGATAACCTGGTCTCCGTTAAGGGGCCGAAAGGCGAACTGAGCCGTCAAATCAGCAAAGAACTGACCGTGGCCATGAACGACGGCGTGATTACTGTGACTCGTCCTTCCGACGACAAAGTACATCGCAGCCTCCACGGCTTATCCCGTACCCTGATCAACAACATGATCATCGGGGTTACGGAAGGGTATTCCAAGCATCTGGAAATCCAGGGCGTTGGGTACCGTGTGGCTAAGAAGGGCAAAGCTCTGAGCTTCACCCTGGGCTTCTCCCATCCCTGCGTGATGGATCCTCCCGAAGGCATTTCCTTCGACTGCCCGAACTCTACGGAAATCATCGTTTCCGGTATCGACAAGGAAAAAGTTGGTGCTGTTGCTGCTGAAATCCGCAGCCTGCGGGCTCCTGAACCTTACAAAGGCAAAGGGATCCGTTATGTTGGCGAACATATCATCCGCAAGGTTGGTAAGGCCGGCGCCAAAGGCAAGAAATAATTTCTAATAGGAAGGAGTGAATCTCTTGCTGAACAAGAAAGATAAGAACGCAGCACGTCAGAAACGTCACCTGCGTATGCGCAGAAATATTGTGGGAACGGCTGAAAAACCCCGTCTCAATGTCTATCGCAGCCTGAGCAACATCTACGCTCAGATCATCAACGATGAAACTGGTGAAACTCTGGTATCCGCCAGCACCGTAGAAAAAGCCAATAAGGAAAACTACGGCGGCAACATCGAAGCTGCTAAAGCTGTCGGCACTGAAATCGCTAAGAAAGCTCTGGAAAAGGGCATCAAGACTGTTGTATTCGACCGTGGGGGCTACCTGTACCATGGACGTGTAGCAGCGCTGGCTGAAGCAGCTCGCGAAGCTGGGCTGGAATTTTAACAGAGGGAGGACAAAAGAGTGGCTAATTACGAAAAACAAGATGATGGCTTCAAAGAAAGAGTAGTCTTCATCAACCGCGTAGCTAAGGTCGTAAAAGGCGGACGTCGTTTCTCCTTCTCTGCTTTGGTTGTTGTTGGTGATGAAAACGGCAAGGTTGGCATGGGCCTGGGCAAAGCTGCCGAAGTTCCCGAAGCCATCCGCAAAGGTGTGGATGATGCCAAAAAGAACCTGATCACCGTTCCCCTGAAGGGCACCACCATTCCTCACGAAGTAATCGGTGTGTTCGGTGCAGGCCGTGTCCTGCTGAAACCGGCTATGGAAGGTACCGGGGTCATCGCCGGCGGTCCTGTCCGTGCCGTCCTGGAACTGGCTGGCGTTCGGGACATCCTGACCAAATCCCAGGGGACTTCCAACCCCAACAATGTGGTCCGGGCTACCCTGGAAGGGCTGAAATCCCTGAAGAATGCCAAAGACGTTGCTGCTCTGCGCGGCAAAACTGTTGAAGAACTGTTAGGCTAAGGAGGTAGCATGATGGCACAGGTAAAGATCACGCTGACCCGTAGCTTAATCGGGTATCCCAAAGACCAACGCGCTACTGTCAAGGCTCTGGGTCTGACCAAGATCCGTACCAGCGTTGTGAAAGAAGACTCTCCTGCTCTGCGCGGTATGATCCACAAAGTGGAACATATGGTCAAAGTAGAAGAAGTGAAGGCGTAATAAGGAGGTCTGCAAATGTATTTGCATGAATTGGCTCCCGCTGCCGGCTCCAAAAAAGCTCGCGTCCGTGTAGGCCGCGGTCTTGGTTCCGGTCTGGGCAAAACATCCGGCAAAGGCCAAAAAGGTCAGAAATCCCGTAGCGGCGGGGTGAAACGTCCTGGTTTCGAAGGTGGCCAAAAGCCGTTGTATCTGCGTCTGCCGAAACGCGGGTTCTACAATAAATTCGGTAAACATTACACTGAAATCAACGTGGAAGTATTCAACTGCTTTGACGACGGTGCTGTAATCGATCCTGTATCCCTGATCGAAGCCGGCCTGGTGAAAAACATCCGTGACGGCATCCGTGTCCTGGGGAATGGCGAACTGACCAAGAAAGTAACGGTCAAAGCCATGGGCTTCAGCAAAACGGCTCAATCCAAGATCGAAGCTGCCGGCGGTAAGGTAGAGGTGATCTAATTGGCATCAGCCCTTGATAACCTGTTAAAGGCTACGGAACTCCGAAAGAAAGTATTCTTTACCCTTGCGATGTTCATAGTATTCAGGGCTGGTACGCAAATTCCCGTCCCGGGGGTTAACGCAGCCATGATCGAACGGCTTTTCACTAGTGGAAATCTGTTCGGTCTTCTGGATCTGTTCTCCGGCGGTGCACTTAGCAAATTTTCTATATTTGCTATGAGCATTACTCCTTACATCAATGCGTCAATCATTACGCAGCTGCTGACAGTGGTGATCCCGACTTTGGAAGAATGGTCCAAAGAGGGAGCGGAAGGAGCAAAAAAAATCAACAAAATCAACCGCTACGCAGCGGTTGGCCTGGGTGCCATTCAGGCTGTGGGGATGGCGTATGGCTTGCGGGCAGCAGTCAATAATCCTGACTTCTTCTCCTTTGCCATGATCGTCATCACGCTGACCGCAGGTTCTCTGCTGCTCATGTGGATTGGGGAACAGATTACAGCCAAAGGGATCGGGAACGGAATTTCTCTGATCATCTTTGCTGGGATCATTTCCCGGCTGCCCAATGGACTGGCTGTGATCGGCCGGTACCTGCAGGCAGGTACGATCAATGTGTTTAATGTACTGATCTTCGCTGCGCTGGCAGTGCTGATGGTGATGTTTGTGGTGGCGATTACCGTCGCTTATCGGAAAGTCCCCGTCCAGTATGCAAAGCGGATCGTAGGTCGGAAGATGTACGGAGGGCACACCACCTATATTCCCCTGAAAGTGAATCAGGCTGGTGTCATGCCCATCATCTTCGCTTCTTCCGTATTGATGTTTCCTGTGACCATTGCGCAGTTCATCAAGATCCCCTGGATCCAGAAAGTGGCCGGCTATCTAGCATGGGGCACACCTCTGCAGACCTCGCTGTACATCCTGCTCATCCTGTTCTTCTCTTACTTCTATACGGCAGTAAGCCTGAACATCCCGGATATGTCCGACAACATCAAGAAGTATGGAGGGTTCATCCCCGGGTTGCGGCCTGGCAAACCCACTACGGACTATCTGGATAAAGTGATGAACCGGATCACCCTGGCGGGTGCTGTTTTTCTGGCATTCATTGCTATTATGCCTAACTTGATCGTCTGGCTCACAGGAATTTCCGGAGTTTACTTCGGCGGAACGGCTCTGTTGATCGTAGTAGGCGTAGCGCTTGATACAATGAAACAGGTAGAGTCCATGACCCTCATGCGGCACTATCAAGGTTTCATGAAATAAGGAGAGAGAACATGCATATTCTTTTAATGGGACCTCCTGGCGCAGGCAAGGGGACCCAAGCGGAAAAATTAGTTGCCGATTTCCCTATTCCTCATATTTCTACGGGAGATATGTTCCGTGCGGCTGTGAAAAATGGGACGGAATTGGGGAAAGAAGCCAAGAAATATATGGATGCCGGCGGTTTGGTTCCCGACAGTGTCACAATTGGCATTGTCCGGGAACGGCTGAGCCAGCCGGATTGTGTGAAAGGATTCATCCTGGACGGGTTTCCCCGTACCAAAGAACAGGCAGCAGCTCTGGACCAGATCCTGAAGGACCTGGGGATTTCCCTGACCGCCGCCGTCAACATCAGCGTACCTGATGAAGATTTGGTGGCCCGGGTAACCGGCCGGCGCATCTGCAAAAACTGCGGTGCTACCTATCATGTGGTATACAATCCTCCGAAACAGGAAAACGTATGCGACAAATGCGGTGGGGAACTTTACCAGCGGGATGATGACAAAGAAACCACTGTGAAGAAACGTTTGGAAGCGTACCATAGCCAAACTGCTCCTCTCATTGCGTATTACAAAGCGGAAGGCGTGTATAAGGAAATTGACGGCACTCAGCCCATCGACAAGGTGTATGCTGATGTGGTCGCTGCGGTACAAGGGTAAGGAGGCATTAGCGTGTCAAAACAAGATGCGATCGAAGTAGAAGGTACTGTCTTGGAATCTTTACCCAATGCGATGTTCCGGGTAAAACTGGAAAACGATCATGAAATCCTGGCACATATTTCCGGAAAAATACGTATGAACTTTATTAAGATCCTCCCAGGGGATAAGGTGACCGTAGAGCTGACGCCCTATGATCTGAACCGGGGTCGGATTACATATCGGTTCAAATAAAGAGGATTGGCAAGAGGAGGTTCAAGCAACATGAAAGTAAGACCGTCTGTGAAACGCATTTGCGAAAAATGCAAGATCATCAAACGCAAAGGCCGTGTTATGGTCATTTGCGAAAACCCGAAACATAAACAAAGACAAGGATAAGGAGGTGCTTTGAATGGCTCGTATCGCCGGTGTAGATTTGCCTAGAGATAAACGTATCGAATATGCTCTGCCGTACATTTATGGTATCGGCTTGACCCTGTCCCGGGAAATCCTGGGCAAGACCGGGATCAATCCGGATACCCGGGTCCGGGATCTGACCGAAGCTGAAATTGCTAAGCTGCGTGAAATCCTGGATCATGAATATAAAGTGGAAGGTGACCTCCGTCGGGAGGAATCCCTGAACATCAAACGCCTGGTGGAAATCGGCTGCTACCGCGGCCGCAGACATCGTGCAGGACTGCCTGTACGGGGTCAGAACACCAAAAATAATGCTCGTACCCGTAAAGGCCCGAAAAAAGTGGCCGGAGCTAAGAAGTAAGGTTGTCTAAGGAGGGATTAGACGAGTGGCTGGTAAAAAAGTTGTCCGTACCAAACGGAAAGTAAGCAAGAACATTGAAGCTGGTGTAGCACATATCCGCTCCACCTTTAATAACACGATCGTAACGATTTCCGACCTGAACGGGGCTGTCCTGAGCTGGGCTTCTGCCGGCGGCCAGGGCTTCCGTGGTTCTCGGAAAAGCACTCCTTTCGCAGCTCAGATGGCTGCTGAATCCGCTGCCAAAGCCGCTATGGAACATGGCCTGAAACGGATCGAAGTATTCGTCAAGGGACCTGGCGCTGGCCGTGAAGCTGCTATCCGCGCTCTGCAGGCTGCTGGCCTGGAAGTGGAATCCATCAAAGATGTGACTCCGATTCCTCACAATGGCTGCCGTCCGCCGAAACGCAGAAGAGTTTAATTGGAGGTGAAAGACTAGATGGCTATTGATAAGACTCCTGTTCTGAAAAGATGCAGATCTCTGGGCATGTCTCCGGCATTCGTTGGGGTTATGAAAGAATCCAACCGTCAGCCGAAACGCCAGTTCAAAAAGAAGAGCGAATATGGTATGCAGCTGGCTGAAAAACAGAAAGCCAAGTTCATCTATGGCGTTCTGGAAAAACAGTTCCGCGGCTACTACGAAAAAGCCAAGAAAATGGAAGGCATCGCCGGTTCCAACCTGCTGATCCTGCTGGAACGCAGACTGGACAACGTGGTGTATCGTCTGGGCCTGGCCCATACCCGTCGGCAGGCTCGTCAGCTGGTGACCCATGGCCACATTGCCGTCAACGGCAAACGCCTGGATATCCCCTCTGCTCTGGTGAAAGCCGGGGATGTAGTCTCCGTAATGGAAAACAGCCGCAGCTCTGCCTACTTCAAAGGCATGGCTGAAGTCCTGGGCAAGACCTCCGTTCCTGCCTGGATCTCTGTGGACGCTCAAAACCTCAGCGGAAAGGTTGACCGTCTGCCGGTTCGGGAAGACATCGATGTTCCTGTTGAAGAACAGATGATCGTCGAATTGTACTCCAAGTAATCTGATACTGTTCTCCACTTACTTATACCGCGTATTGTGGTAATGCGCGAAAGGAGGCTTCCGCATGAAGGAAATCGAAAAACCTAGCCTGGTTGTCGACGAAATTTCTCCTGACGGACGTTATGGCAAGTTCGTCTGGGAACCTTTGGAACGTGGATACGGTATTACTTTAGGTAACAGTCTGCGTCGTGTACTGCTTTCTTCCTTGTCCGGCATGGCTGTGACGGGCATCAAAATCGATGGAGTCCTCCATGAGTTCTCTACCATTGAGGGAGTCAGAGAAGACGTTGCGGATATCGTATTAAATATCAAAGCCCTGTGCTTCAAAGTGGGTCTGGATGACCAGACCTCCTTTGAGCCCAAGACGTTCTACATCAAGAAGTCTGGCGAAGGTGAAGTGACCGGCGCTGACGTGATCACGGATCAGGATACGGAAGTCCTGAATCCGGAGCTGCACATTGCAACTCTGGACAAGAACGGTACCCTGAACATGGAAATCTACGTTGACGTAGGCCGCGGCTACGTGCAGGCGGAGAAAAATAAATCCAAGGACCAGCCCATCGGCTTCATCCCCGTGGATTCCATTTACTCTCCTATCACCCGTGTGAAATTCGGTGTCACCGATACCCGGGTAGGCAACGTGACCAACTATGACCGGCTGACCCTTGAAGTATGGACCGATGGGAGCCTGGGGCCGGATGAAGCTGTGACTTCTGCAGCCGAAATCCTGATCAAATATCTGGCTCTGTTCAAGACCACCAACGTGCCCCGTATCCAGGGGGATGAAGATGGGGTCAAGACCAGCGAAGAAGGCAGTAAGTCTTCTGTGCTGCAGATGTCCATCGATGATCTGGATCTGACTGTCCGTTCCAACAATTGCTTGAGACGGGCCGGCATCAATACGGTAGAAGATATCATCAATAAGACGGAAGACGAGCTGATTTGCGTCCGGAACCTGGGCAGCAAATCCTTGGAAGAAGTCAAGAACAAAATCGAAGAGTTGGGATTGCATCTGCGCAATGCTGACGAAGAATAGGAGGAAGACGAAAGATGTCCTATAGAAAATTCAACCGGAACACCAGCAACCGGAAAGCGATGTTCCGCAGCGTCTTGACCGCCTTCTTCAAAAACGAGAGAATCGAAACCACTGAAACGAAGGCCAAAGAAATCAGCGGTCTGGCTGATAAGATGATCACCTTGGCTAAAAAAAGTGATCTGAGCGCCCGTCGTCAGGTCCTGGCATTCCTCGTGGATGAAGATGCCACCAAGAAGCTGTTTGATGTAATTGCCCCTAAATACGCTGACCGCAACGGCGGTTATACCCGTATTTACAAAACGGCTCCCCGCCGCGGCGATGCAGCTGAAATGGCTATCCTGGAACTGATTTGAGTTCTGTGAAAAATGGGATGTTGCACAAAACGTGCAACACCCCATTTTTTTTGCTTCGAGTCGTGAATCTCGAGCCGTGCGCCAGCATTTGGCATCCGACCGCTGACAGAAAGGGGCTGTTGCAGCCCCTTAGTCAGAAGTCGGGAGTCTGAAGTCGGAAGCATCAGGACAGGATCCGTCTGGCTGGACGGATCCTTTTGATTCTGTAAAACCAGAATCAAAAGCAACTTGAGAGTTTATTTCGTCCAAAGGTTCTACATATTCAAAAATTTGCTTGCAAATTTAACCTTCGGCTCCAGACTTGAGCCGCTATGCGGCTCTACAGCTAAGGGGGTGTTGCACGGAACGTGTGCGACACCCCCCCTTTTTATAATTCACTCAGCAGCAGGGGCAGGGACGGATTGGGATTTTTGGGATCCCACTGGGCGGCCACAACCACGGGGGTGCCAGTCTCTTCCAGGGGCAGCACTTTGACTTTGTCCCGGAACAGGGACAGGGCGGGGGCGTAGTCGGGGACTAGACCGATGCCCTGGTTGGCGGCCGCCAGTAACAGGATGGTTTCCACATCGGGGATGTACTGGATGGGTTCCCGCCGGATCTGTCGGTCAAAGAGCCGGAGCACCATTTCCTGCTGTTCCCCGGCCCGGTGGAGTCCCTGGGTATTCAGTAGGAACAGGGGTTCTGGAAGCAGATCCCGAGAAGTGAGAGCAGACTTCCGGGCCAGGGGGTGGGTATGGGAGAGCACCGCTAGCAGCTGGGAATGGCAGAGGACACGGGTCTGGAAATCCGGGAAGGGGTCCTGGTGGAACTGGACGTTGATGGCTAGATCCACCTTTCCCGTCTTCAGGTTTTCCTGGATCCCTCCCACACTGAGCCGGAGGAACTGAAGGGAAATGTTGGGGTATTTCCGTCAGAAACTGTCCAGGACTTCTACCAGGTTCCCGTCCACATAATCCCGGACAATGCCCACCGTTAGGCTGCCGGTGATGCCGGCAGACAGGCTATGGCACCGGGTCAGGGCATCCTGGAGTTCCTGGAGGACTTCCCGGGCGGTCTGGAGGAATAGCTTTCCGGCGGGGGTCTGTGCCCAGAATCCTCTGACGGATCCAGACATCATCAATGCCCAGCCGGAGGCACCCAAATCCTCTAAAAAGGTCCTGATCATCGGAGGGGGACCGGCTGGCATGGAAGCGGCCATCATCGCCTGCGACCGGGGTCATCAGGTGACCCTGGTGGACGACCATTCCTCCCTGGGCGGAACCCTGTATTTCACTAATGTGGATGTGGACAAACCGGATCTGCGCTATGACAAGGACCGGCTGGTACGGCAGGTGGACCGCCGGAACATCCAGGTGCGGCTGAATACGATGGCCGACGAAGCCCTGATCCGGGAAGAAAAGCCCGACGCGGTGATCCTGGCCATTGGAGTGGTGCCCTCCGCACTTCCCCTCAAGGGACTGGATACAGTGCCCCAGGCTATGTTCGTCTATGATCATCCGGAACAGGTCACTGGGCGGAATATCATTATGCTGGGCGGGGGCCTGGTGGGCTGTGAAGTGGGGCTGCATCTGGCCAAAAGCGGTCATCAGGTGACCATTGTGGAAATGATGGACACCATTGCCAAGGACAGCTACGGCATGTACAAGGAAGCGCTGTTCCGGGAAATGGACCGGTATGGCATCCGCCTGCTGCCGGGGACCCAGTGCCTGGAAGTGAAGGGAAACCGTGTCCGGGTACGCAACAGCCAGGGCCAAGAAGAGGAACTCCAGGGAGATCAGGTGTTCTACGCCCTGGGGCTGAAGGCCCGGTCCACAGAAGCTCTGAAAAAGGCCTGCGGGGATATCCCCTGCTGGGAAATCGGTAACTGCATCCATGTGGGCCAGGTGGACATCGCCCTGAAGGAAGGATGGCAGGCCGCTGTGGAACTGTAAGGAGAAAGGAAGGATCACCATGTCCAAAATGCTGAAATACGGACGAACCGTAGGGGTGACCCGGGAAGAGACGGGCCTGCCCTACTACAAATACTTTACCCAGCCTATGGCGTCGGTGCCTCCGGAAAAACTGGCCCTGCTGGATCAGGGGCCCCTGGAGAACGGGCTGCCTTTTGAAGACCGGAACATGTTCCTGTCCGGTCGGGATGAGGAATTGGGCTACGCCCAGGTGGGCTGGGGCATCAACCGGGACGGGACCGGTTTTGTGGCCAATACCACCTACATGCCTGGGGTGACAGGAGCCATGCTAGACTGGTGGTTCCCCTGGCACAGTGTGGGGAGTGATCTGCGGTACAAGATCTGGGATCCCAAGGATCATTATTTTGCCCGGGCGGACAGTGTGGCCTATGTGTGCAATCCTCGGATCCCCGTGAATCAGAAGACCTGGGGGGTGGATCACTACATTATGGAGAACACCGGGATGGGGCCGGAATTCCTCCAGCTGTGCTTCAAACGTCCCCGGGATTTCGGATTCGATGAAGGACTGGTAGGTTCCGAAACCTGTGAATCCCTGGTGTGTGCCATCGGTAAAAGCAAGGTGGCGGCGGCCATGACCCATAAATGGTATCCATGGAAAGACGGGGTGATGTTCTGTTCCCGGTTCTGGATCGGCTACGGGGAAGTCCAGGGAAAAATCATCCGGACCTTGCCGGAAGGGATCCGGGTGCCGGCGGAAGCGCCCAAGGGATTGTTCCATCACACCATCGAGGAATTTGCCAACCTGGCTGCCATCCTGCCGGAGGTCTATGGAGAAAACCGAGACAACTGGTAAAAGGCAGGGGAGTGCTGGGGGCTGTTGCATGAGCAACAGCCCCCTTTTTATGGTATACTGACGATGAAGGCTGTTGCTTCACGGGAGATTCATGTAGGTATGGCAGAATGAAAGGAATCAGAAAAAACAGAAAGGATGAGACACCATGAAACTGCTGCAAGGAATCCGCACGCTGGTGCTGGCCGGGATCCTGACTCTGGCCGGGGCTTCCGGAGCGCTAGCGGAATACACCAGCTGGCAGGATACGGAGTATGATTTCAGCCAGGTGAAGACGGTATATCTGTCAGAGATGGATCTGAGCGGGTATGGGATGGGAAGCGGGACCAAGGCCCAGAAAATGCTCCAGGAGTACCGGAAAAAGGCGGGGAAAGTGAAGTCCCCCAAAGTGGTGATGGCGCCGGCGGTCCAGGTCCGGGCCCTGCTGCCAGGGGAAGAAGTAAAAAAAGATTCCCGGCCAGCCACTGACAAAAGCGGAGAAGCTGGAAATCAGAAGGCAAATACTCAGCTGGCGGTCAGAGAAGAGCGGAAGGCAGTGACCATCCCCCAGGAGGCCCTGGAGGCGGGGGCCCAGCTATACATCCTGGCGATCCTGGACAACTGCCAGGTGGATTCCTACCTAGTGCCCGCCCATACGGAATGGAAGACCAGGGAAATCGACGACAGCTACCGGGATGACCAGGGGAAATGGCATACCTTCTACCGGACCATCACCTATCCGGAGTATATCCCGGACTACTACGTGCCCTATGCCAGCGTCACTGTCCGATTCCTATGGTTCGATACCCGGACGGGGAAAATGGTGGCCTCCAGCGAAGATGCCCGAGTCCGGAATAGTGAAAGCAATCCTCTGGGAGTATACAATCGGATCATCGACCGGTTCTTCAAGAATTTGAAAGAAACTGTGAAGAAATAGGTCCGAAGGGCGTGGCATGAATCGATATCCCCCTTTTGTGGTATAATAATCCCCGTATCAGGAAAGGCGGGAAAATCCATGTTGAAGAAAATCATGGCCCTTTGCTGCCTGTTGATCCTTTTTCTGACAGTCGGCTGCGGCAAGGAATCCAATAAAACAGAAAATATCCAAGTGGCTTCATACCCGGGGTGGGTGGAAATCAAGGCGGGGGATCAGGCTGCCTTTTCCGTTCCTCCGGAAATGATCATCCAGAGCCAGGAAACCCGGGATGAACTGCTGAAGGCCCCGGATCTGGATCCGTTGCTGAAGAAGTGGCTGGAAGCAGATCAGGAAGTGGTGAAGAGCCCCGGATCTGTGTTCGTCCAGAGCGGAAAACTGGAGCCAGTGCCCTGGTATACCGATGAACACCTGGTATGGGTGGAATTCAGGACTACAGCAAGCCCAGAAAAGATGCCCCGGTATGGACAGAACATCGGGCTCAAGGGAAATGAAATCAAAGAGTTCGGGGAAATCACCCAGAAGAACCTGGAAGCGGCTTATGACAAGCGGATACCAGAAGGCTATACCTTGCAATTCAGCCATTGGCAGCCTATGGAAAGTACCATCGTCAACGGGGTGGAAAATCTCCACACCAGTTATGACATGGAAATCCGCCATCAGGGGAAGCATCTGATAACCTTCCACGGAGAACGGTGGATCCTATTCAATTGGGATCGGGTCCATACCCTGACCGTGGTATGGAATAAAGCGGACGATGGATACTGGAAGGAAGACACTCACAAACTCACCAACATTATCAATACGCTGAAAATCACCCCTAGTAAGGGAAAATGAATGGCTGTAATCTGAGATGGGGGCTGCTGCACAGGCACCCCCCTTTTTCTTGCCATCTTCTGCAATCTTGAATTATAATACTATTAAGTCAGTTCAGATTCATCTTGCGATCTTAGAGAGAAAGGGTGCGATACAAATGACAGAAATCCGTGATATTGGTTTTATCGGTACGGGTATCATGGGAAAATCCATGCTGCGGAATCTGGGGAAAGCAGGGTATGCCATGCATTGCTTTGCCCGCCATCCTGAAAAAGTAGCTGATCTCCAGACAGAAGGAGTGGAGATCCATCCGACCATTGCTTCCTTGGCCCAAGCCTGCCAGTGCCTGATCACCATTGTGGGCTTCCCCAAAGATGTGGAAGAAGTCTATTTTTCTCCAGAAGCGCTGCTGGACAGTGCCCTTCCGGGAAGCTATCTCATCGACATGACCACCACCAGTCCCACCCTGGCCCGTAAATTGTATGAAGAAGGGACAAAACGGGGCTTCCACGTCCTGGATGCTCCGGTGACCGGCGGTGATACTGGTGCTAAGAATGGGACTCTTTCCATCCTTGTAGGGGGAGACCGGGCCGATTTCGATTTCCTGCAGCCGGTATTCCGGGGCATGGGGACCAACATCAATTATATGGGAGAAGCCGGCAAGGGACAGCATGCCAAAATGGCCAACCAGATCATGATCGCAGGGGCCCTCTCCGGCGTCTGCGAAGCCCTGAATTATGCCCGGGCCAATGGCCTTGACCTGGATACCCTGCTGAAAGCGGTTTCCACGGGAGCCGCGGGAAGTGCCCAGCTCAATGCCTTCGGGGCTAAGATGATCCATGGAGATTTTGCTCCGGGCTTTTTCCTGAAGCACTTCATCAAAGATATGGGGTTGGCGGAAGAAGAAGCAGAAAAGAAAGCGTTGGACCTGCCCGTACTGAAACAAGTCCTGAAGGAATATCGGGAACTGGCCGCTGAAGGGAAAGGCGACCTGGGGACCCAGGCATTGTATACCTATTACGAAAAAAAATAATAATGGTATTTTTTGCAAGGAAAAGTAACTGGGATCAGAAGTAAAGTATGCTGCAATAAAGACGGATGAGGTCAATGTTCTCTACTTAGCAAACAGAGAGTAGTGCAGATGAAGGACAACCGAAGAAGGGAAAATTCGACAAAACAGATTTTTATGATATAATGGAAAAGCAAGTCAAAAACATTTGGATTGGAGGCTTTTCCCATGAACAAACAAATCGCAACCCCGAAAGCACCCGGTGCCATTGGACCGTACTCCCAGGCTATCGAAGCATCCGGCAAGACACTCTATGTATCCGGTCAGCTCCCTGTTGACCCCGCTACAGGTGAATTTGCAGGGGCAGATATTGCAGCCCAGACCCGTCAATCTCTGACCAATGTGAAGAATATCCTGGAAGCCGCTGGCTATACCATGGAAGATGTGGCAAAGACCACGGTCCTGCTCAGTGACATTGCCAACTTCGGTCCCATGAACGAAGTCTATGGCACTTTCTTTACCGGTGTCTGCCCGGCTCGTGCTTGTTTCCAGGTTGCTGCGCTGCCCAAAGGCGCTCTGGTGGAAATCGAAGCTTTTGCCTGCAAGTAATGGCTGAGAGAGCCTAAAGGGGGCTGCTGTACATGTACTTTACATGTGCAGCAGCCCCCTTTTCATTCTTCCAGCAGCGCACTTTTCTGTTCCAGCCGAGTGATGGTTTCGGCCAGTCCCTGCTGTAACCTGGGATAGGTGATGGCCCTGAGCCGGTCCATGGGACCGGATATAGTCAAAGCGAAGATCCGGTCCTTCAGATGCAGGGGCATGGCAATGGCCGCCACTCCCTGGTCCACCTCTCCTTCGGAAATACAAAAACCTTCTTGAAGGATTTTCAGAAGCTGGTTCTTCAGGATCCTTTGCTTTGTCCGGTCCGGTTCCAGTTCTTGGAGCAGCTGCTCACGAAGAAATTCCGGCTGGGCGGCCAGCAGGGTTTTGCCGGTAGCTCCGTTCTGGAGAGGGACGATGTATCCCCGTTCGCCGGCCACTCCCAGCCTGTGGCGGCTCTTGGCCAAGTCCACACAGATTCCGGTATGGCCTAGGAGAACGGAAAGGACTACGGTTTCATTGAAGGTTTCGGCCAATCGGTGCATTTCCTGGGACAGCAGGTCTCGGGATGTATTGTGGACGGAAACGGCCGATGCGACCAGCAGGATCCCGGTACCCAGGTAGTATTTTCCGGTTTTGGCGGACTGTTCCATCCAGCCGGCTTGCTGGAGGGTGCGTAGGATCCGGTACACTGTTGTCTTGTGGAGCCCCAGGGCTTTGCTGATTTCGGTCAGGCTCAGGGCTTCTCGGCGCTGGGCGGCATAGAGCTCCAGGATCCGGATGGCGTGGAGGACGGAATGGACAGCCGGGGTGGTTTCTGCCATGATCAGGACCTCTCTTTTTTTGATTTTCTCCCATTATACGGAGAAAAAAGGAAGGACGTCAAGACAAGTTGTTTCATTATAGTGTCTGTATTGCAAAATAGTGTCCAATTTCGTTGACTTCCCTTAGGGGTCTTCCTATAATGGTCCCATAAGAAGCAAACCAATGATCAGGAAAACAAGGAGAACGCAAATGGATAACTTCAGTCTGCAGAAACCTTTGAATATGGCCCCTACGGGCATTGCTACTTTTGCCAAGACCGACTTGGCTCCAGATATCTATAATCTGAATGCGGATATCGCCATTCTGGGAGCGCCCTTTGATCTGGCCATCCAGGGCCGGACAGGCTGCCGTCTGGGGCCCCGGGGCATCCGGCTGGGGTCCACCCGCTTCACCTACAAAAAAGGCGGGACTTATGATTCCGAACGGAAAGAATTCTACATGGATACGGACAAATGGAAGGTAGTGGACTGCGGGGATGCGGATTATATCCCTGGGGATCTGGCTGGGACCATGGCCAATCTCCGGGAAGCGGTCCGGATCATCCAGAGTCAGGGAACCATGCCAGTGGTACTGGGCGGGGACTGTGCCGTAGACTATCCGGTGCTCCAGGGCATGGAGGGGGCTGGGGATTTCGATATCATCCATATTGATGCCCATTTGGACTGGACCAAACCTCTGGACGGGCAGAAATATTTCAATGGGTCTCCCATGCGGAATGCGGCGGGACTGCCTTATGTAGGACGGATCCTCCATCTGGGGATCCGGGGCATCGGCAGCAGCGGCCCAGAAGATTTTGCGGAGGCCCGGGAACATGGGGACGGAATCTATTCCGTGCGGGATGTCCGGAAAAAGGGCATCGATGCCATCCTAGAGGAATTCCAGCCGGCGGAAAAAGCGGTCCTGTGCTTCGATATCGATGCTATGGACGCGGTCTATGCACCGGCTACCGGCTCTCCCATGTTCGGGGGGTTCAACTATGATGATGCCGTGGATATCCTGGAAGCCATTGCCCAACACACAGAACTGGTTGGTATGGTCTTGACGGAAGTGGCTCCGCCTTTCGATGATGTGGGCGGGACTACCGGGTATCTGGCAGCCCGGCTGATTTCCGATATGCTGGGTTTTGCCACCAAAGCCCGGGAAAAGAAACAGGAGTAAGCTATGGCGGGGCTGCAGAAAAGACGGCCCGGACAATGGATCACCATGATTGGGTTCTGTGTGGCCATGGAGGTGATCCTGGCCCGGTTCCTGTCTCTCCATACTTGGAATTTGAAAATTGGCTTCAGCTTCCTTCCCGTGGTGGCTGCGGCTCTGTGGGGCGGGCCTCTGGCCGGAGGAATCACCGGAGCCTTGGGGGATCTGATTGGGGCCCTGCTGTTTCCGGTGGGAGCTTATTTCCCAGGGTTTACCCTTTCCAGCTTCCTGGATGGGGTAATTTACGGATGGTGTTTCCGCAAAGGCTTCGGGAAAAGACAGATCCTCCTGGCGGTGCTGTTGGTCCAGGTGGCCATCAGCCTGCTGCTGAATACCTTCTGGCTCACGGTGCTGTTCCAGGTTTCCTGGAAGGAACTGGCTACTCTTCGGTTGTTCCAATGCGCCACAGGCATTGTCATTAAGTTCCTGCTGCTGAGCCTGGTGCTGCCAGTATTGAAGAAACATCTGGTTCATTTTGGAAAATGAAAAAGGGACTGTTGCGCATGCAACTGCCCCGTCACCGGCCGCTGACCGTTGGCCGCTACCAGAAAAGAGGTGCTGCACGGAACGTGCAACACCCCTTTTTCAATCCGCTCCCAAAGGCATTTTTTCTTCTTCTTTCTTTTCCTGGATTTCCTTCCATAAATCTGCTGCCACCGGAGCCCAGGCTTTGGCGTAGGTCTGACAGTTGCCGCAGAGGGTATCCACATCTTCCGGAGACTGGAGATCCGTGGAACGGGCGCCGGAGCGATGGACCATGGCTTTCAGGCAGTCCGGGTTCTCCAGCATGGGGCAGGGCCGCAGGTGGTTCGCATTGAAAGGCTGGCCTTTGGCATATTCCTGGAACAAGGGCTGGTGCAGACAGGTGAACAGGTCGTTCCGGTTGATATTGGCGCTGGAATAATGGATGAATACACAGGGTTCCACATCCCCGGCCGGGTTGATATGGCAGTAGTTGCGACCTCCGGCGATGCAGCCTCCGATGAATTCTCCGTCGTTCTGGAAATCGATGGGGAACAGGGCGATGGGACTGTCACTGCTGCGGATTTCCCGGATCCGCCGGACCATATAAGCACGCTGCTCCGGCGTAGGCAGCAGATCCAGGGAAGCGGCATTGCCCACGGGCATATAATGGAAGAACCAGCTGTACCAGGCTCCGTTGTCCACCAGCATCTGGAGGAACCGGTCACTGGTGACGGTTTCGATATTCTTCCGGGTGTAGCAGATAGAAGTCCCGAAGAAAATTCCATATTTCTTCAGGAGGGCCATGGCATGCATCACTTTGTCGAAATCCCCCTTGCCCCGGCGGCTGTCGTTGACTTCCCGGTAGCCTTCGATACTGATGGAGAAGCTCAGGTTCCCTACGTCTACCACCTGGCGGCAGAAGGCTTCATCAATCAGCGTACCGTTGGTGAAGGCATGGAACTCACAGTCCGGGTGAGCCCGGCAGAGCCGCAGGATATCCGCTTTCCGGACCAGAGGTTCTCCCCCTGTCATCATGAAGGTGTGGACTCCCAGGGCTTTCCCCTGGGTTACGATTTTGTCCATAGTTTCGTAAGAAAGGTTTAGGGTGTGGCCATATTCGGCGGCCCAGCAGCCGATGCAGTGCATGTTGCAGGCACTGGTAGGGTCGAACAGGATGGTCCAGGGGATATTGCAGTGGTACTTTTCCCGGCAGGCCTTCCGGGTCTTCAGCCCGTAGAAGCCCGATTCAAAGCCCAGGTCCATGATACCGGTTTTCAAGATATGGGGATTTAGGGTGTCCAGGCCCCGTTCCACGAACTTCCACCATTTGCCCCCCTGATGGATCAGCTCCCGGGCCCCGGCAAAGGAAGAATGGTCAAAGAAGCTCCCAAAGAATTTTTCCATAAGGTAAGAAAGCCGGAGCAGGGATTTCTTCCGTTCTTTCGGATCCTTTACAGACAGTACATGGTCAACTACCGTTTCAACGGCTTTCCGTTCAGCATCATGGATCAGCTTGCCTTCCATGATTCCTCATCTCCTTCATCCTAACTTCTGATATAAAGTATAGCAGGATGAAAGTAAAAGTCAAAAAGACAAATCAATTTCACAATTAATTACCGAAAAAGAGAAAAAGTGTATCAACGTGTTACACAAAAAAGGAGCTGCTGCATGGGCAACAACTCCTCTTCTTACAAGAAGTATTCCAACAGGGCAAATACACCTCCTCCGGCCAGTACCGCTACCCCCAGGGACTTGGTCTTCAGCACCAGGGGCGTGATCAGCAAGGTGGTCAGGAGAGGGATGTTATGGAAGGACAGGTTCAGATGGCCTTCTGTCAGGAAAATGTCTGGGAACACCAGGGCTCCGAAAATGGCGGGAGGCACAAATGTCAGCCAGACTTTGAACCAGTGGGGAATGGGATGTTTCTTGAGGATGGCCATGGGTATGATCCGGGGCAGGAAGCCGGTCAATGCCATGATCAGGATGACTCCGAAAATATACTGTTGACTCATGCTTCGGTCCCTCCTTCCATGGAATCGCAGGATCCTTCTTCCGGTCCTGCTGTTTTCTGCGGCTGGGATTTCTTTTCGTGCTGGAGATACAGCCAGGCGGCCAGACCGGAAGGGAGCAGGGAGGCCAGTACGATATGGAGCTTAAAAGGCACGACTTGGGAAAAGAGGACGGCCAGGACCCCTGCGGCCAGTCCTGTGAAAACCATGGTCCGGTTCTTCAGGTAGTTGGACCAGATACCCAGGAACATGGCGGTCAGGATATAGGAAACCAAGGATAGATCCAGCTGTACCAGCTTGGAGGCATAACAGCCGAAGGCATTGGCCACGGCCCAGACCAGCATACTGAGAAAATCCAATCCCAGGGCTTCTTCGTGGGTCCAATGATCGGCTTCTTCCTGGAAAGAGGAAAGGTTTACGGCGAAGGTCTCATCCGTAGTGCCATAGGAAAACAAGGTGGTGTAGAGAGCGGATTTCTTAGAAACCAGAGGCGCTAGGGTAGAGGTGAACAGCGCATATCGGAGGTTGACCATCAGGATGGTCAGGGCGATGGAGATATAGGAAGCACTTTGGAGCATCATGGCGATTCCGATGAATTGGGAACTGCCGGCAAAGGCCAGGACACTCATGATGAACATATGGAATGGGTTCAGACCGGCTTTTTCGCCCAGCATGCCGCAGGCCATGCCCAGGACCCAGTACCCCAGGATGATGGGAGCATCTTTCTGCAGGACCCGACGTGTGATGAAGCCCATAGGAAAACCTTCTTTCAGTGTATAATGCATACAGGATTCTTTGTGCCATATTATATACCACTTTGTAAATTTTTACTATAGAAGCGCATCTATGGTATAATGAGCGTATAACATCGTCTACGAAACACTTTTTTGTTACGGAAAAACCAGAAAAAACGAATGATAGCAAGCGGGAGTGATAATTATGGCAGAAATCAGACCTTTTGCTGCCCTGCGTCCGGTTCCGGAGCTGGTCAGCCAAATCGCTGAATTACCCTATGACGTAATGAGTACCCAGGAAGCCAGGGATATCCTGAAAGAGAATCCTCTGAGTTTCGTCCGGGTCAGCCGGGCAGAAGCAGACCTTCCGGAGGGAATCCCGGAATCCGATCCCCGGGTGTATGAAAAGGCCAGAGAAAATTTGGAGAAATATATTGCCGAAGGGCAGATGAAACAGGATCCCCAGCCCTATTACTACATCTATCGGCAGCAGATGGGCGCCTATATCCAGATCGGCCTGGTAGCAGCAGCTTCTTTGAAAGAATACAAAGAAGGGATCATCAAGCGCCATGAGCTGACCCGGCAGACCAAAGAAACAGATCGGGTGAACCATATCCTGGCTACAAAGGCCCAGACAGGTCCGGTATTCCTGGCTTACAAGAGCAAAGGACTCCTGACGGCTTTTCTGCTGGAATATATGGGAAGCCATACTCCAGTCTACAATTTCGTGGGGGATGACAAAATCCGTCATACTCTCTATGTAATCAGTGAACCTCTGAAAGTCAAGGAAGTGACCCGTCTCTTCCAACAGGTCCCTGAACTGTATATCGCTGACGGCCATCACCGCTGTGCGGCAGCTCTCCGTGTGGCAGAAGAACTGGGCAAACGGCCTGGCCAAACAGGAACGGAAGAATACAATTATGTGCTGTCCGTGATCTTTCCTTCCAATATGCTCCATATCCTTCCCTACAACCGGATCGTCAGGGATCTGGGGGAACTGAGTGAAGAAAAGTTCCTGGAAATGGTCCAGGAAAACTTCTTGATGGAAAAGGCGGAGCGGCCGGTGGAACCCCAGGCTCCCCATACCTTTGGCATGTACATCGGAGGCCAGTGGTATAAACTGACCGCCAAACCGGATACTTATCCCGCGGAAGATCCTATCCATTCCTTGGATGTGAGTATCCTCCAAGATAATCTGCTGGCACCGGTACTGGGTATCGAAGATCCCCGGACGGACCCCCGGATCGATTTCGTGGGCGGTGTACGGGGATTGAGCGCCTTGGAAGATGCTGTGGATGGAGAAGATGCAACTGTGGCGTTCTCGATGTATCCTACGTCCATGGATCAGCTGATGGATGTGGCGGATAAGGGACTGGTGATGCCGCCTAAATCCACCTGGTTCGAGCCGAAACTGCGGGACGCGCTGACGGTACATATGATTGGAGATGAACAAGATGGGAAGAATTTATAATTTTGGAGCAGGTCCTTCCATGATGCCGCTGCCGGTCCTGGAACAGGCGCAGCGGGAATTGCTGGATTATAAAGGCAGCGGGATGTCCATGCTGGAAATCAGCCATCGGAATGCCCTGTTCGAAGAAGTGAACGACCAGGCCCAGGCTCACATCAAGCAGCTGATGGGGATGGATGACAGCTGGGTGGTGATGTTCATGGGAGGCGGAGCTTCCCTGCAGTTCTCTATGATCCCCATGAACTTCCTGACCCCAGGTAAAGTGGCGGCTTACGCCATTACCAGTACCTTCTCTGAAAAGGCCATCAAAGAGGCTCACAAGGTAGGAAAAGCGGTGGAAATCTACAGCAGCAAAGCTACAGGCCTGGATCGGGTGCCCCGTCCGGAAGAACTGGAGCTGCCGGAGAACTGTGCTTATCTGCATCTGACAGGGAACTGTACCGCTGAGGGACTGGAATATTTCGATTATCCCGATACGGGAGACGTGCCGCTGATTGTGGACATGTCCTCAGATATCCTGAGCCGTCCCATCCCGTTGGATAAATTTGCCCTGATTTATAACGGTGCCCAGAAGAACATCGGCCCTGCCGGGGTGACCGTAGTCATGGCCAAAAAAGAGTTCCTGAAGGATCGGGATCCCCAGTTGCCTACTATGATGAACTATGAGACCTTTGCAGATCATGATTCTACCTACAATACTCCGCCGGTGTTCGGGGTCTACCTGGTCAATCTCATGGCTCAGTGGCTGCTGGATCAGGGAGGTCTGGCTGAGATGGAAAAACGCAACCGGGCCAAGGCCAAACTGGTCTATGATGTGCTGGATGCCCATCCGGAATTTTACCGGGGACATGCCCAGAAGGACAGCCGCTCCCTGATGAATGTCACCTTCAACCTGCCTACGAAAGAAATGGAGACTGGTTTTGTAGCGGAAGCTAAAGAGCATGGGCTGGCTGGATTGAAAGGCCATCGTTCCATCGGAGGCATCCGGGCGTCCATTTACAATGCCATGCCCTTGGAAGGAGCCCAGGCTCTTACCGACTTTATGGAAGATTTTTGGAAGAAAAACCGGTAAGGACGTGACAGTATGTTAATTTCCCTGACAGAGGGAATCCTGACTATCCAGGCAGATGGTGTCTGTACGACGGCACTGGCAGCGGTGATGCTGCTGTTAGGAGTATGGCTGAAGAGCCGGAGTCGGCTTCTGCGGCAATACTGTCTTCCGGCGCCGGTGATCGGCGGCGCCCTGTCCATGTTCCTGGTATTTATTGGACATGAGACGGCGCTTTTCTATATAGGATTCGATACCCAGTTCCAGATCCCCTTTATGATTTCTTTTTTTACGGCGGTGGGATTGGGAGCCAAACTGTCCGCTTTCAGTAAGGGAGTCAACAAAGGCGGAAAACTGCTGCTGATCTACTGGCTCATCACGGCTTTTCTCTCCCTGAGCCAGAATCTGATCGGTTTGCTCATCGGGCGTTTGATCGGGCTTGAGCCAGCCTATGCCCTGCTATCTTCCGCTATATCTATGATAGGAGGGCATGGAGCTGCAGGGGCCTATGGGAGCACGTTTCTGAAGATGGGATATCCTGCCAGTATGGAAGTAGGGGCTTCCGCCGCCACTTTTGGCTTGATTGCGGCGGTGATGTGCGGGGGCCCCATGGGCCGCTTCCTGATTGAAAAATACCATCTCCATCCCGAAGAGGAAGAAGTGCAGGAAGTTCCAGAAAAGCCCAAGGATAAGGACTTGACGTATCAGCAAGTGGCCAAAATGGATATCCTGATCAATGTGTCGGTCATCCTGATTTGTATGGGACTGGGTGTTTGGCTGGCACAGGGTGTAGGAGCCCTGCTGAAGATGACGTTCCCCAGTTATGTGTGTGCCATGTTCGTAGGGGTCCTGGTCAGGAATTTCAATGAAAGATTCCATTATTATCGCTTTTGCGAATCCCTGGTAGGTTCTTTTGGGGAAATCATGCTGAATCTGTACCTGGCCATCGTCCTTATGTCCTTGAAGTTATGGGAAATGGCAGGAATCCTCAGTGGAGTGATGCTCATCGTCCTGGCTCATGTGGTGTTCATATTGCTCCTGTGTTATTTTGTGGTCTTCCCCGTCTTGGGACGCAACTACGATGCGGCGGTGATGTGTGCCGGGCTCTGCGGCCATGGACTGGGTGCCGTGCCTTCCGCCATGGTGAATATGACCGTGCTGGCCGATCAGTATGGGATGAGCCGGAAGGCCTTCCTGATCGTACCCGTAGTGGGATCCTGCTTGGCAGACCTAGCCTATCAGCCCCATACTCTTCTTTTGATCAAGCTGTTTGTGGAGAAGATGAATTAAGGCTGCTGCTTGTGCAGCAGCCTGTCATACGTCATAGGTCATATGTCATACGCCTAAGGAAGCCAGCTTTGCTGGCACCGAATGCAAGGAAAACGGTTAAATTTTATAATTGGGTTTTGAAATTTCAAAATCAATTTGTGAAAATTGATTTCCAAAAGCGTATGACGTATGACCTATGACAAAGGGGTTGTTGCACGTATTGAGCAACAGCCCCTTTAATTCACAAGAAGTTTGACCTTTTGACATTGACAGCGTTACAAAAATCAGATACTATGCAGAATAGAAACGGATTTTTGACTGTTTTGTATAAGGAGGAATATACCGATGAAAAAAGGACTGGTTGTGTTCTTTGTGGTAGTCCTACTGTTGGCGGGCTGGGTCTTCGGCTCTTACAACGGTGTGGTTGCTGCCAACGAAAATGTCAACGGGAAGTGGAGCCAGGTAGAAACCCAGCTCCAACGGCGTAGCGATCTGATCCCGAACCTGGTGAATACGGTGAAAGGGTATTCTGCTCACGAAAGCCAGGTGTTCACAGATGTAGCCAATGCCCGGGCCAAACTGGCCGGAGCCCAGAATGTATCAGAAGCCGCCCAGGCCAACGGGGAACTGAGCAGTGCCCTGAGCCGTCTCCTGGCCATTTCGGAAAATTATCCCCAGCTGAAGGCCAATACCAACTTCATCCAGCTCCAGGATGAACTGGCCGGGACGGAAAATCGGCTGGCCGTAGCCCGGAAGGACTACAACGATGCGGCCCAGGCTTATAACGCCAAAATCAAAAGCTTCCCCACAGTGCTGGTGGCCCGGATGATGGGCTTTCAGGAACGGAGCTATTTCAAGGCGGACCCCCAGGCCCAACGGGCTCCTCAGGTGAAGTTTTAACGAGAAAGATGTCATGAAAGGAGGAGACCTATGAAACGGCTGCTGCTGTTCCTGGTGCTGTTCTGCCAGATGGTCTTTGCTCCGCTCCAGGCAGGTGCAGCCGCTCAGGTACCGCCCAGGCCTACGTCCAGTATCTATGTCCAAGACCAGGCTGGGGTCCTGTCCCGGAGGACTCGGGACACCATCAGCGCCTACAGCACAGCCCTGGCCCGGAAGACAAAAGCCCAGATCGTGGTACTGACGGTGCCCAGCCTCCGAGGCCAATCCTTGGAGGACTATTCTTTGACGGTGCTCCGCCAATGGGGCATTGGGGACAAGGAAAAGAACAATGGGGTCTTGCTGCTGGTGGCGGTCCAGGACCGGAAAAGCCGGATCGAAGTAGGGTATGGATTGGAAGGGGCCCTGCCGGATGGACTGACTGGACGGATCCAGGACCAGACTATGCTGCCTTATTTCCGTCAGGGAGACTATGACAGGGGCATCCTCAACGCTTATTCGACCCTTCTCCAAACGGTGCTGAAAGAATACAATCTGACGCTCCAGGACCTACCAGTGGAGAAGCAACTGCCGGCCAAACAAGGGAATACGGTGACCTTGTCGCCTCTTATGGCAGGGGTGGGGTTGCTGGGGATCCTGGTATTGTTCCTGCTGGACCGGATCCTTCTGGGAGGCGCCCTGTTCCGCCTGCTGTTCTATCTGTTCTTCTTCCGGGGCGGCGGCCGTGGAGGCGGCTTCGGAGGAGGCGGTTTTGGCGGCGGAAGCTACGGCGGAGGTTCCGGAGGCGGAGGAGGCTCCAGCCGGAGCTGGTAAAAAAGGGGCTGCTGCATGGACAGCAGCCCCGTCATACGTCATACGCCGATGGAAGCCAGCCCTGCTGGCTCCGAATTTGAGAAAAGCAGTTGATGCATAGGATAGGTCTTGAAGTTTGGAAATCAATTTATAAAAATTAATTTCCAAAAGCGTATGACGTCTGACCTATGACGAAGGGGGTGTTGCGCGTGTGTGATTTTCACACGTGCAACACCCCCTTTATCATCAGAACCGGAAATCCCGTTCCCCTTCATCGATCTTTTGGAGATAGGATCCACAGGTGGCGCGGACCTTGGGATTGGGGATATTGTCCAGCTCCCGCCGGATGGCTTCCATGCCTTTAACCCGGGTTTCCTGGGAGGCGTAGTCGTCCAGGTATTCCCGGAGGGTCAGCAGGGCGTTGGGCTGGCAGCAGTTGGAGATCTCGCCCGTCTTGGCCAAGCTCATGAATCGGTCGCCGGTACGGCCGGCCCGGTAGCAGGCGGTGCAGAAGCTGGGGATGTACCCGTCGGTCAGGAGCCAGTTGATCACCTGGTCCAGGGTCCGGTTGTCGCTGACTTCAAACTGGGCGGAATCTTCTTCTTCCTCTTCCGCATATCCCCCCACGCTGGTCCGGGACGCACCGCTGATCTGGGAAACCCCTACTTCCAGCACGGCTTTCCGGGTGGCGGCGGATTCTCGGGTAGAAATGATGATCCCGGTGTAGGGAACGGTGATCCGCAGGATGGCTACGATCTTCTTGAACATGGCATCGGAAATGGCGTTGGGGAAGGACTGGACGGAAATATCATCGGCGGGACGGATCCGGGGCACGCTGATGGTGTGGGGCCCTACACCGAACATGGCTTCCAGGTGTTCTTTGTGCATCAGGATACCGGCAAAATCATACCGGTACATGTTCAGACCGAACAGCACACCCACGCCCACGTCATCGATGCCTCCTTCCATGGCCCGGTCCATGGCTTCTGTATGGTAGGCATAGTCATGTTTGGGTCCAGTGGGATGGAGTTTTTCGTAGTTTTCTTTGTGGTAGGTTTCCTGGAACAGGATATAGGTGCCGATGCCGGCTTCCTTCAGTTTCCGGTAGTTTTCCACGGTGGTGGCGGCGATGTTCACGTTCACACGGCGGATGGCGCCGTTTTTGTGTTTGATGCTGTAGATGGTGTGGATACATTCCAGGATATAGTCAATGGGGTTGTTCACCGGATCTTCTCCGGCTTCCAGGGCCAGCCGCTTGTGCCCCATGTCCTGGAGGGCGATGACTTCTTTGCGGATTTCATCCTGGGTGAGCTTCTTCCGGGCAATGTGCTTGTTCTTCATGTGGTAGGGACAGTACACACAGCCGTTGACGCAGTAGTTGGACAGGTACAGAGGGGCAAAGAGCACGATCCGCTGGCCGTAGATCTTGTCCTTGATTTCCCGAGCCAGGTCGTAGATCCCTTCCAGGATGGAGGGGTCTTCACAGGCCAGGAGCACGGAAGCTTCCCGGTGGGTGAGTCCCTGCAGGGTCCGGGCCTTTTCCAGAAGGCTCCGGCAGTAGTCCAGATCCTGGCTGCGTTCGTCTGCAAAGGCCAGGGTATCCAAGATTTCCTGATGGTTGATGAATTCATCTGCTTTCGGAGATGCAGGATTGTACGGTATGGTCATTTTTCCTCCCCTTCGCTCCCTCTGAAATAAAAAGGAGAGCCCAGCCTGAAAAAGGCCGCAGCTCTCCCTGTGATTCGTTCCTTTACTGCCTTAGTACTCGGTCCACCTTGTACGCAGGGAGCAGATTATGGATATTGTATCGTGTGGAACAGAAAAAAGCAAGAAAAAGCGCAGAACCCATGTTATAAAAAACAATCCCAGGAGCCAGCTTGCCACTCCTGGGATTAACGATATTCAATTGTACGGGATTCTTGCAAACTCAATTGTATTTTGGACTCACCTCAAAAACTGTTTTTTTTCGTTACATCACGATCTTGTATTTTGGACTCACCCCAAAAATCAATTGACTTACTTGAATTTCAATTCCTGATAACCGATCAACGCAGTTGCCGGGTTCAAAAGTGCGGTCCCTGTCAGGGTCGCAGTTTCGAAAGTGGCTTTGTAAATCACAAACGGTGTACCGCTTTTATCGTCTGTATATTTCGTGACCACAATATTTTTGGCATCCGGATAGTCTGCCAATATGGTTCCTTTCACATCAGCTTCCGTTTTGCTCACCGTAACGGATCCGGGATAATTGGACGTCTTGATGACGGCACTCTGTACTTTGCTGGTGGCCCGGTCTACAACGATCTCATACCGCTGCAGAGTATCGGGAACCAGGTACTCCAGATCAAATTTTGCATCATCCGTCTTCGCACTTGTCAGCACCGCTTCAGGCGGTACGACCTTCGCTGCAGCATCAATCGCAGCCTGTTTGCTGGCAATGGTACCTTTCACGGCTGATGCAGCCATTGCGGGAACGACTATACCAAAAGAGGAAGCAACAACCAATCCGGCAACGATTGCTTTCGCGATCTTTTTATCTAGGCCCATTGGAAACCCCTCCTGTCATCCGGAAAATCCAACCTTTCCCTGTCTCTGATTGGATCCCCTTTCTTGACTCTATCATAGCATTTTTTGAAAAATATGCAAGAAAAATCAGAAAGTGACGGAAAACATTACACTTTCTGTATCAAATGGCACGGCACAAAAAAAGAAGCTGTTGCATCTGCAACAGCTTCTGTACATTTCATTGGTGGCCCCGGAGTGATTCGAACACTCGACCTTTTGGTTCGTAGCCAAACGCTCTATCCAGCTGAGCTACGGAGTCATTACCGAACAGTCATTATTATACGGGAATCAGGATGGGATGTCAAGCTATTTTTGAAAAAAACAGCAGGGACAGCAGAAATTCCCGAAGGCCAGGCTCAGGAGAGACTAGGCATTTCAGCCCTTATATTATATAATAAGATATTACAAAATTTTTGTCTAGAACCGTATGAAATAAGGGAATTAATGACATGACGACAAAAATACGACAAAAATTAAAAGAGACGCTGGATAGTTTTGGCCGCTCGGTCCCGTACATCTTGAGTGTAGTCCAGATAGGTAGCAGATACTGTTTGAATCGTATCACCCAGAACACCAGCAACCAAATTTACATCACCTGTTTCAGATAGCAGCAGCGTAGCAAAGGTATGGCGCAAACTATGAAAAGTACGACCTGGAAAATGCTTTCTAATGTATTCACCAGCTAGGGTAGCAATGTAGAGAGAAGATAGTCCACCAAAAACTCTACCGTCAATCGGCAGAGGTCGAAAGTCATGCCATATTTTTAACTCGTGGAGCAGACTTGCCGAGACAGGGAGTGTCCGATAACTGTTCCTAGTCTTACAGGGCTTAAAACCTTGCACCCCATGAGCTACGGAACCCCATTGCTTATTAATAGTAATGGTCTGCTTGCTGAAGTCGATATTGTCCCAAGTAAGCCCCAGAGCTTCGCCACATCGCATTCCTGTAGTAGCTGCTATCAGAATTAGCAGGTATACGTCCGCACGATAGTCTTTTACCCCTTCAATCAGTTGGTGCAGTTCTTTACGGCTTAGCGCCCGGAGAGGCTTTTTCTCTTTAAACCGAATTCTGGATACAGGCCGGGCCGGATTTGATGGGATGATTTTATAAATCTTGACAGCATGTTCCAGAACGGTTTTGAGAGCTGCTAGGGAAAGATTTTTAGTAGCAGTAGATAAGTCAATCTGTTGGAAGGCATTGACAATAGCCGCTGTGGATAGTTTTACCAAGGGGATATCCAGTATAGAAGTGAAATTCTCTAAACCTGCCCTGTAAGTCCAGAGCGTGCTGAAAGTTAGTTCCTGACTTTTATCCCTTTCGTAGATTGCCCAAAATTTTCTAAGAGTGATTCCCCTTAGAGTCGGATCCAGAGCAAAGCCCACTTCTTTTCTGGCTAGCCTTAGTAATTCATCCTGGTGTTTTTTAGCCTCTCTTTGTGTCTTAAAGCCCTGCTTGGTTTTCTGCTTCCACCTGTTTCCAATTTTGTAGGACAGGACTAGGCAGATACTACCGTTTCTTTCACGGTAACTGAAACTATATTCCATAAGAATAGCCTCCTTCTAGCAAACAGTAAACTATATACAAAAAAAGAAAAATATTTTCAGAGCCTGTCTGATTTGTTATAATAAAAGCAAATAGGCCAATACAGAGAAAGGGGATGGTACTAGTGAGTGAAATCAAAAAAGCCAGAATTGCTTACTCTGGGAAGGCTTTGGATGATGGAACCATGCCTGTACGGGACCTAGCCCCGGCTCTGTTAGCTTTTTCGGAATTGGTTGAAAATGCTTATAAGGCTATAGGTGGAGAAAGACAAATCAAGGTCTTACTGAACCAGGACAGTTTGAATAAGGGCTCATTTGATATCACTTTTCTATTGAACCTTGACTTTGCAGAGCAGCTGAAAATGTTTGTCTCTGGGGCTCAAGCTAATGGGCTGAGTGATTTAATGACTGTTTTGGGATGGGGGACAACCTTCACGGCTGTTGGTGGGGGAATCTTTGCCCTAGTGAAAAAGATTGGCGCACGGAAAATCAAGAAGATTGATTCTAAAGAGAACCGCGTGGAAATGATGTTGGATGATGGGGAAACCATTCTGACGACTCCCAATACGTTGAAGGTCTTTATGAACGTAGATTGCAGGCTGAGTATAGAGAAAATTGTTGATCCGCTAAAACAATCGGGAATTGACTCATTTTCTTTACGAGATCCAAATAGGCCAGACGACAAAGCCCCATTAGTTGACATTAATAAGAGGGAAGTAGATATTTTCAAAGCCCCGCCAGCAGAAGAAGAAGCTGATATGGACCAGAAAACTTCAGAAATGGAAATGCTGGCGCGGATTATCACAGTTAATTTCGAATTAGGGAAATGGCGTCTTTCCGATGGAAATAATACTTTTTGGGCATCTATTGAAGACAACGGCTTTTTAAAACAAGTAGAACGGCGGGATTTAGCTTTCCGAAAGGGCGACACTTTACGGATCAAGTATTATATCCACCAGACAATCCGAAATGGTAAACTGGCTACTGAATATGTTGTTACCCATGTGATTGAGTTGAGAGAGGCACCACGGCAAATTAAGCTTAACTTTTGATTTTCTTCATTATTTTTCTGATGGATAAAAAAGAATTTCCGTGATATACTTGCTTTGTAAGGTTCCTTTGGACAGGTAGACTTACAATCTTTCTCCCCCTGCCAGTTACCGCAGTGCTGGCAGGGTCCTTTGTTTTAAAAATCTTGCCCAGGTTGAACTGAAGTCTGTAAACTCACCTAGTTTTCTATTTGCAGTCCAGTTCCTATAGTGGTAAAAAGAAATTGTATGATAAAATAAAAACGTAATCTCTCTTTCCGGCCTGAGATTACGTTTTCTCTGTTGGTAGCCGCGTATCTTACCAACAGGGATTTTTGCGTCCTATTCCTTCTTTTCACCATGGCATTCTACACCTAGCATGTCTTTATAGATATCTCCAACCAGACAAATCTTCAGGAGCATCTTCAATGCCTTTTAACTTGTCCCAGCCATTATGGCCAGTGGTATGCATGTAAACGTCCCTGGCTGCTTCTTCAGGAGATATATAAGCACTGTACATACCTCTATCTATCTCTAGCCAAAACTTGCCTCTAAATGGAAAGATCCTGAAAAAACCTACGCTAGATTTAAAGTAATAAGCATGCATTACAATATCCTCCTCTTTAAACCCTTCGAATTCGAGGGGTTTAAAATTTTGATTGTATTTCTCGTTGTTTACTAATCAATTTTTGTCGCCTTTTCGGGGCTCCTCGTTGTGGAATGATCAGGTGTATTCTCCCTGTCGATATTGTGCAGTACCGGCAGGGATTCTTTTATTTGTTCTTTTAATCAGTTAATAGATCGTACATCTACACGAATTATTTCTTTTCTAACTTCTTGACTAACCTATCGAAATCAGATTCGATTTTTTGCTTTGGATTGAATAGTTTGTATTCTTCTTTTGCTCTGGCATCGGCTTGTTTTTTAGAAATACGGCCCCTGTCATGTAACACTTGATAGCGACGGAAATTAATAAAATCATCTACACATTTGGCAAATTCTTTCATCGTAAAAGAGTTTTCTCGTTCGATTAAGTCTTCAATATAATCAAAGAAACCGCTCACCAATCGTTCCAGCTTATGGATCTGGTCATGGGATAGATAGTTCTTTGCTACTGTCACATCAGAAATCAAAATACGCCCATCTGGCGAGCTTTTCCAGGTAGTCAGCCCCATGTGTTTCTTTTCATGATTTGCTCGTTGCCAGATGATTTCTGCTGCCGTCTGTCCGGTAATAGCATAATGAAATTTGTTCTGAACCATAGCATAGAAGTCTTTAGCAGCTTGGGAATTCTTATCATAATCAATGGAACATTCGGCAAAAATGTCGGTAATTTGTAGCCAGATACGGCGCTCACTGGCGCGAATAGAGCGGACTCGTTCCAGTAGTTCCCGGAAGTAATCTTTTCCAAATACAGCTTTGCCTTGTTTCAATCGCTCATCATCCAGAACAAAACCTTTGCGAATGTATTCATTTAGAACTTTGGTGGCCCAGATCCGGAATTGAGTGGCCCGGTGAGAATTAACTCGATATCCGACGGAAATAATGGCATCAAGGTTATAATAACTCTGGGACCGTTTAACATTGCGGTCTCCTTCAATTTGAACTTGTACAATTTTTGTACAAGTTACTGCTTCTGATAATTCACCTTCTTGATAAACATTAGATAAATGTCGACTTATTGTTTGAGTTGTTACATCAAATAGTTCAGCCATTGCTTTCTGAGTGATCCACAAGGTATCGTTTTGCACAATGGCGTTAATGGTTGCGTCGGTATCTTCCATATGGTATAGGAGTACCTGCATTTTTTGTACTTCATTAATCAAGATTTTCATCCTTTCTATTCAACTTATTACAAAATAGAACCTATTTGTGTAGTATTTGCAAATATTGCAACAACTACTTTGTCAATGGTAAGAAGCCTCTTCATGGTACAAATCACATCCTTTCTTTTTTTAACCCCTCGAATTCGAGGGGCTTTAAATTGGGATTGTTCAATCTTTCCCACGAAAATGCCTCGATAGATCATTTTATCTATAAGGAATTTGCAAATTATGCAAATTCCAACAGCTGTTTCCATTTTGTTGACGTCAACAAGATGGTCAGAACTAGCATTGCCGCTGGCTTCACAAGCTTCTATTGCTTTCTTGATAGCAACGTTAAAATTTTACCATTCAGTGTATTGTAAAATTGGCTGTAATTCTCTAGCTGTCCAATATTCTTGACCATACTCATTAATATGGCGGATAGAATCAAATAAGGATTCTCCTTTAAAAATCAATGTAGATTGATCATCCATTTTTTACTTCCTTTCTTAGACGATGAATTATGGCCGGCAAATCCCACAAGGAGTGTATCCTGCATCAATAGCTTCTTCACGGGTGTCGAAGTGAACACGATGATCTGCACGGATTCTTTGCTCTGCTCTGCATCCTTCGTAATGGAACTTGTGGCTGGTAGAGTTGCCTACATAGGCAAGAGCAGTAGAACAAAGAGCAACCAACAATGCGGTAAGTAAAGCAATCTTTTTCATAGTAAACGCCTCCATTTATTTTTTATCCCCAGAACTTCTTCTCTGGAGAGAGTAAACTTTATTGAACCTCAGGAACATCTATGATCGGGGATCATTAGCAATCCTTCTTTTCCCATGCAGTGTTAAGGCATTGTCACGAGTAATATTGTAGTCAGGGCTGGTTAAGTCGCACTGCCGGCAGTAAAAGTTAGACGGGGCACGAAGGATGCCAGAAAGGGTATCGAAAAGCAGATCATTGGTGAAAATGGCATTTTCATGGGCCCGGAGTTGTTGGCTTACTTGTGGATAAGCCTGCTGATAAGAAGGAGAAAGATAAATCCACAGCGGAATCCGAACCATGTCATATTGGAAGGGAGAAGCTGTATGGGTCAGTTCCATATCTTCTCCATGATCGGAAACGTAAATCATGGCCTGGAGAGGCAGGCTTTTGGTTTCTTCAAAAATGTCCTTCAGTACAAAATCGGTGTAATGGAGAGAACGACGATACCAAAGGGCCTTTTCCCGTTTATCCACGTCGGCCCAATGCTGCTTTTCTACATAGGCCTGGGGAACTCGGTAGTCATAGCGAAAATGGCTACCCATAAGGTGCAAGACGATAAAATTCTTTTTTCCCGCAGGAATCCAGGAAAGCGGCTCCAGAATATCTTCATCCGGCTCCTGCAACCATTCCTGGTGATCAGCCTGCTGGGCAATGACGGTAATTCCCGCATCAGAAACACTACTCTGCTCCTGAGTGGAAATCCAATAGGTTTCATAGCCGGCTTTTTTTGCCAGGGTCATAATATCCACTGAATATTTTAGGGGCTTCCGATTATATTGATTTGCACTGGTAAGGGCCTGAGTTACAGCCATAACGGTGTTGGGAAAATTGGAATAGGCATGGGGATAAAAGAAAAAACACTGATCCTGCCGGCGGGATTTTTCCCAAGGGGTGGTATCTTCTGGTGTGTCAGTAAAGGCAGACATATTGTCCCGACAGGCACTTTCCCCCAGCACAAGGATAATGGAACCGGAGAGCTGGGAGGTGGGGTGTTCCAATTTCAGGGTACGGGCATTCCGGGGCAGATTCTGGCGCAGATCTCTAAAGGCTTGGAGGGGACCATTCTCCCGGTACAGATGGAAGACCCTGTCAGATGGGAAAATGGAAGTCAGATAGTTACCGAAAAAATATAGGAGTACCAGGGGAAAAATGACCCATTTTTTCCCTCTCAGTTCTGGACAGGCAGAACGGTGGCAGCTGGCTTCAATCCAGCGGTAAAGCAACAGAAATTCGGCTGTAAGGCCCAGGAGGACACCTGCCAACAGAGGCAGAATGAAAATCGAGCTGAGGTAATTGTAGGCTTCCCGGGGTGTGGTGGTTAGAATGGAAAGTAGAGCAATTTCATCCAGGGGCTTGCCATAATGGAAAAAATAGAAGCAGTAAGCAAGACCGGACAGTTCCAGCAGGAACAGCGGAAAGGTGTACAGGAAGCACAGAGGCTTGAGAGCTCTTTTATTGTGGGACGTCAATTCCAGAAAAACTACAGTAGAAGCAAAAAGAACGGAAGGAAAGATAAAGTAATTGCCGATATCATTCTGGAAAAAAGCCGGAAGTCGGGAAAAAACTAGGCCATACGGAAGTAGCCAGAGGAGGGCGATAAAACCCGCTATCCTTTCTCTGCGTTGCTGTTCTCTACTCTCTGGAAACAAGAAATGGACAAGAATCAGAGACCCATATAAAAATACACCGCTGCGGATGAGACGGAGCAGGGTGATTCGGTGCATAGGATATAAAGGAGACTGAAAGCAAGACATAAAAATAGCAAAACTAAAAAGAAGTATCAGCAAAAACGTTTTTGTAGTATACAATAGCTTTTGCTTATAAATTGGCGAAAAGTGCGTAAAATCACCTTCTTAGAGTTATCTTATCCTATTTTACTTAAACCTACCCAAAATATTACAACAGCTTTTATTTCTTGTGCCTTTCAACTTCCAACTGCGTTACAGTAAGTTCACGATTCAAATCATTATGCTTTTCATGTTCTTCTTCATGTTCAAAAGACTTTTTGTTCATCTCGTAACTGAGACGGGAGTTGAGGTAACAAGTTGGTTCACCATTTTCATCTTCGCGAACGAAGCTCCGGATATCATATGGCAATGGCAGAAGGACAGTTCTCATTGGTTTGCTCATTTTAATCAACGCCTTCTTTAGATTTCTGGTAATCGATAAACTTCATAACCTCCTTGATGGATTCCGGATTTAAATGCTTTGTAGCATCGAAAAGGACTTTATATTGGGGGTTGTCATGGATTTCTTGGGCCAAGCGGGCAGTATCAGGGTTTAGATAATATCCACCAGACGGTTTCTTATTACCGATTAGTTCATCAACGGTTATATCAAAAATTTTAGATAATTTTATCAAGGTATTTGGGTCAGGGGTAGAACGGCCTGTTTCCCATCTTGCAATAGCTTGTTGAGAAAATCCAACCTTCTGAGCAAGCTCAGCCTGAGTCATTTTATGTAATGAACGCAATCTTTTCAATTCATTACTAAGCATTAAAATTCAGCCTCCTTTCTTTCACACCTCCAAAATACCACAAAACGTAGTAAAAATAAAACAATTATATCGAAACTTAACTATTGAATATAACAACTTAATGTAGTATACTACAATTAATAGTTAAAGAGAAGGGAGGCATAAAATGGAAAATCTTCTTGTACAGCTCCGTGGAGAAAGGACCCAAACAGAGATGGCTGAAAAATATGGCGTTAGCCAACAGTCTTGGAGCTGCTGGGAAAATGGGGCGCGAAAACCTCCACTCAATATTATGCTTAGGCTAGAAAAAGATAGTGGTATTCCAATGGAGAAAATTTTTTACAAAGAATTTAACAATAAAAAGTAGTAAATGCAAAAGGAGAAAACCATGGAAGTGAAAATTAATGGAATGCCAAAAGAAATAGCCGATTTTCTAAAAGAAATAGAAAACCGGCCAATGTACTCAAAGCCTACGGCTCATACCCATAGCGTGCCAAGCGTTAGTCCCGGCACCCATTGCCATAGCATGCCAAGCATTAGCTCTGGTACCCATTGCCATAGAATGCTGACGTCTAACTCAAATGAGCAAGGAAAAACGTACATGGAACAGTGCCGAGAACATCTCAATCGTGCTGCTGAACTTGGGTTTGATCCGCTAATTGGTTTTCCGGCGCCTCCAGGATGGAAACCTGATAAGGTGGATAAAGACCCAGAACGGTAGCGGATCCGGCAAAAAGGAATTCCTTACTAAGAGGTGATTAACTTATGAATGAACTTGACCGACTGAAAACAGAAAACGCCGAACTCAAGCGGCAGCTTGAAGAACAGCGGCTTCTTTCCAGAAAGGAGTTCTATGCGAATCTGTTAATTTATGGCCTGCTGAATATCAACATTTTCGTAATAATGACTCAGAAGTGGGATTTTGCGCTGCTTTATTTTCTCTTGGCGGAAGCACTGGGGATGTTTGTTTGGACGGGCTGGGCATACTTCCGTGAGTCCAGGAAATCCTGATGAGCTTGAACGGCGTCTTGATGTGCACGGACAGCGTCTAAATGCTGTGGAAGGTTGCTGATTAGTCCAAATAGGAAGGCAACGATGATTTGTATTATTAAGCCTTTCTCCTTCGCTAATCGATTACTTAAAGAGGGAAACCACTGGTTTAGCTGAAGGCTTTGTTCTTCAGTAAAATTGGGAACATCTTCAACGGGAACCTGCTCTTCAAAAACCGGCTGTGCTTGGAGTGCTAGCTCAAGCAAACGGTCACGATCCTCTTGCTTGAACTGTGAAAGAAGTTTAAACGTGGGCGGCAAAAGGCCTTTGAGAGTAACGGCATCAATAGTTTGTTTAAGTGTTCGCTTTGGTTCACTCATCAATTTAAGAGGACGACGAGTCGAATCGGAAAACTGCTGCAGTGGTTTTGAATATTCACTGAGCCACTGAACACGAATTGAGTCAAACGGTTTCATAGGTATCGCATCTCCCTTCTGATCACATTATATCGGAAGGAAAAACGAAAGGAGGAAAACCTAATGAGTCTCAAGATGTTTTATAAGGATCTTCCTTGCAATCTCTTGTACTACCTCAATTGAAGCAGTACCTCCAACGGGCTTAAGCGATGCCTTGGTTTTTCTCCATACAAATCCATTCCGAACGGTATCCAGGTACTCACAGCCTGAGTTAGACAGACATTTGATTTGATACTGTGGGAACACATTATCATAGCGTCTTATATCAACGGCGTCTATCAATCCAGCCTGATACATCATATGGATATTGTAATAGAGGCTATCCTCATTGCTGCATAAGTTTTTAAAATCGGCAGCAGTAAGGGAAGTACTATCAGAGGCTTCTGTTTGTAACAAGATTCTACGGATTAAATCTAAATCGCGTTTTATTTTGGGCACATCCTTTCTTCTGGCATTATATCAGATGAACAGGGCAATCAAGGAAGGAAAGACTATGGGAGAAAAATTAAAGCATTTTTGGCGAGTTTGCTTCAGAACACAATTTGCAAATGATGATGAACGATTGGAAACTGCTAAGGCTTATATACGGGTTTCAATTGGCATTATTATAACCGACTTAATACTTTTTCTAATAAAAATAAAACTACGCTGACAACGATCCCGATTTTTGTCCATTTCACAGCTGTCTCTGCGCTGTTTATTGATTGTTTGGTAAGTGAAAGCATTAAATCTTCTTGTTTGAGATCATACCAACGATTTTCTCCTGCAACTGAAAGAGAAAAAGAGTCTGTTGGCTTGAATTCATAAAGGTCGTAAAAATCTTCTGGTACTGGATTGACCTGAAAGTAATGGAGCTTTTGATTAGCGAATCTTAAAGAGGTCAGGGACATGGGGCTTGAAGGTCTTTTAGGATCATCTTTAAACGCAGTGGCTATGTAAGCACACATGGTTGGGGAATTGATATCTGGCACTTTCTGTTGAAGGTCTTGATAAGAATTATGCCCTGATGCAATTGATCGGATAAGCTGGTCAATACAAGGTTGAGAAAGGGTTCGTTCCTGATTGTAATAAGTTCGCTGCCTTTCTTGATAGTTATCAAGTTCTGCTATTTTGGCAGCTTGCAGATACAAAGGGTTACTTAAAATGGAAGCTGCCTTACGAAAGCCCTCAAAATCTTCTTCTACTGATGTCAAGTAAATCCTCTCCTTTCTGCTTCTTAAATTATAGCAGAAAGCGCAGGTGAAAAAAGAGAAAGGAGCCAATTATGAAAGACAAGTTGGTACTGACAGCCACAGAAACAGCTGAAGTCTTGAATATCGGTCTTTCAAGCGTTTACTACCTGAGAGATCACAACATCCTTCCGCAGCTACATGATCTGCCAGGAGTGAGATTCAGAGCAAAAGATGTGTATGCCCTGGCAGGAGAAGAGAGCAATGCTCAGGAATACACGCCTTTCCGTTTCAAAGAACTAGAAGCTGAGCTAAAGAACAAAGACGCAAGGATCCAACAGCTTGAAACCATTCTGAAAGGAACGACGTCAAGAATGTTGGAAGCTTTGAAAGAAGGCGGTTTGTAATGGACGCAGAAATGATTGAGAATATCCGGGCTAACGTCAGGTACTACCGGATTGTGAAAGGGATATCCGGACGGCAACTCAGCGCAGCTATTGGGCTCAGTCCCACATGGATCTGCTGCTTTGAGTCAGGAATTATCCGGGAATCAACTCCTAAAAATCTGCAAATGCTGGCTAAGGCCCTTGGCAAGAAACTAAGTGATTTGATCAAGCCACCCAAAGCTGTGATTCAGACAATCAGTCCGAAAGAAGCGGAGCAGGGATTGCAGAATCTGGAACGGATCCGTAAACAAAAAGGGCTGTCGGTCAAGCAATTTGAAATGGACCTAGGCCTGTGTGAGGGGCACCTGTATAAAGCACTCGAAGGTCGTAGAAAATTCACCATTGAAACTTGGTGGAAGATCGCAGAAGCACTGGACATGGATCTGAAAACGCTGATTGGGAGGAAAGCATAATGGCTTACAAAGTGGATGATGAATTCTTTGATCAGGTAGATGCGCTGCTGGATAGCATTGCCGATATGTGTCAGGCTACCGATACCCTGGAAAACGCAGGAGTAGCGATTATCAATATTCAGAAATGGACAGATATGAGAGACAAAGCTGCCAAGGTATTGGACAGCATGAATGATGGGTTCGATTCAGCGGAAGGAGAGGAAGAAAATGAAGAGGGATTACAGGATTGCTGAACTGCTGCTAGCTCCGGTGTTGTGGATTTATATTCTGGCCGGCATTGTGATTGACGATATTCGGGAATGGCCTCCCGGGTTCCAGGGTTTCATGGCTGGCGTATCAGCAACGGTGATGGGGCTGGTTATTCTAGTAGGACTGATGACCATATGATTTTTTCAATAAAAAATGGCCATCAGTGGGGAGCTGATGGCCGCCATAAGGTGATTGGAGTACGTACTCCGCAATAATTATAACATGGGAGGCTCGCAATGAAAAGGGAAATTAATGTGATGGATTACGAAAAAGATTTCCTGGAAGAAACCGCTCCAGCTTATGTGAATAAGGAGGTGTGGAAACCCAAAACCGCCAAAGAAGCAGACTGGTGCTTAGGAAAAATCCGGGAGAAAGAAGCAGAAATCGAGGATGTGCTGCGGTTTGTAGAAGCCAAGAAGAAAAGCTTAGACGAATACCTGGAAAAACGAACTCGCCCATTAGTGGATGATCAGGAGCATCTTTCTGCGCTGCTACAAATGTATGCAGAGACTCAGCTGGAGGGAAAGAAAAAACGCAGTATCTCTCTTCCTAATGGGAAGTTCGGATTCCGGAAGTGCCCTCCTTCCTTTACGAAAGAAGACACTACGCTACTGGAATATGCTGAAAAAGAGCGTCCTGACTGCGTAAAGGTTAAGAAATCTGTAGACTGGGCAAACTTGAAGAAAGGCTGCACTGTTGACGGCGATCATTTGATTAGCCAGGACGGGGAAATCATTCCGGGGGTTACGGTTGAGCAACATCCGGACAAATTCTACACGGAGGTGGGCTAAGATGGCAGAAGAAAAACAACAGGCAGAAGCGACTGTTCAGGAGCCTAAGGCAGAATCCGAAAAACCACAGGTGGAAGCGACGAAACCGATGGACTTTTTCGTGAAGCTGACCTGTATCCAAAATGAGCTCAGTGTCCCGAAGAACCAGTACAACAACTACGGTAAATATCATTACCGCAGCGTAGAGGATATCCAGGCAGCACTGAAACCTCTTTTGAAGAAATACAAAGTTGCCATGAGGATAACTGATGAAGTTATTCGTATCAAAGAGCGATTTTATCTTCGAGCGACTGTCTGCCTTCGTGACTGTGAAAGCGATGCATGGGCAGAGAATATCGGATATGCCAGGGAAGAAGACGAAAGAAAGGGAATGGATTCTTCTCAGATCACTGGTGCTTGCAGCAGTTATGCCCGAAAATATGCGCTGGGCGGGTTGTTCCTCCTTGACGATATTCAGGATGCAGATGCTAGAGACAACCAGGAGGCAGAACGCAGCCGGGTCCAAAGGGCAGTCAATCAGGCCATCTCACAATCTCAAATTGATCAGTTGAAACGATTGTTTGACGAAACCCAGCAGGGCAGCATGCTGAACCTGGAAACTAGAATTACCAATATGCTGAAATGGACAGGAGCACCGAGCATTCCGCAACTGACTCAGCAGCAATGGCAAGCCTGTATGCATCAGCTACAGCTGAAAAAGGAGAAGATGTACAGCAATGGGCAGCAGAGTCTCAATTATAACCAATGATCTGGACCGCTGCATCTTCTGTGGAAGGCCCAGAGAGGCCATCCATCATGTGTATTACGGAACTGCAAACAGACGGGTCAGTGAGGCAAATGGCTTCATTGCCCCGCTTTGCAGGGATCATCATACCGGCAATGGCGGGGTGCATTTCAACAAATGCCTGGATCTGTTCTTAAAAAGGAAATGCCAGGAAGAGTTTGAAAAGACACATACCCGGGGAGAATTCTTGAAACTGATTGGGAGGAACTACTTATGAAGCTGGTGAACGTAGAACAGGCTGTAGCGGATCCTCTCAGCCGGAAGATGAAACTGGTGGTCAATGTAGAACCAGAAGATAAACAGGCTGTCATTGACTTGGTGAAAAAGATCAACGAGGGGAAAAGGAAATACACCCTTTCCATGAATCCAGTCAAACGGCAGCGCAGTCTTTCGGCAAATGCTTATGCCTGGGTTCTGATGCAAAAAATCGCAGAAGTACTTCGGACCAGCAAAGAGGAGGTGTATCGGCAGGAAATCCAAAAAGTAGGAAGTTTCAACATCGTGCGTGTTATGAGCTATGCTGCCGAAAGGTTTGTAGAACGGTGGCATGCA